>Ga0224507_10000638_pt1 | contig 13604 bp, 12 predicted proteins | sample SF_Jan12_sed_USG_3_FD_170159 | JGI IMG/M metagenome (GOLD analysis project Ga0224507, IMG submission 170159) | Sediment microbial communities from San Francisco Bay, California, United States - SF_Jan12_sed_USGS_13 | ecosystem: Environmental > Aquatic > Marine > Sediment | place: USA...
GGCGTATAATATGTTTATGCTCAGTAATTTTCTTCTGGCGCTGGCAAAGCTGATTAACATTATTCTCAGTGCCTATATCTGGGTAGTCATTGCCCGGGCGGTTATTTCCTGGGTCAATGCGGACCCATACAATCCCATCGTCCGTTTCCTGGTCCAGATCACGGACCCGCTTCTTTCTCGGATCCGGCGTATTCTTCCCCCCCTGGGCGGTATCGACCTCAGCCCCATGCTTCTTATTCTGGTGATTGTCTTCCTGCAAAGTTTCCTGGTCCCGACATTACAGCAGATTGCTTTAACCCTGCGGTAGGCAATTCATGCCGTATCTGCGTACCCTGCCGGACGGCTCCCTCCTGCTCAAACTTATTGTCCAGCCAAGAGCAAGCAAAAACCAACTTGCCGGCCTGCACAACGATGCACTTAAAATCCGTCTGACAACACCTCCTGTTGAAGGCAGGGCCAACAAGGCGGTTATTGCTTTTCTGGCAAAACAGCTTCATCTGCCCAAATCGGCAGTAACAATTAAAAGCGGCCTGCAGAATCGGGAGAAAAAGGTGATCATCATCGGCTGCGATGAAAACCAGGCACGCCGGATTTTGACGGATAAAGCCGAATTGTAAAAAAAAAACAGAATAAAAAGGAACAGAGTAATGAGTAACCAACTGGCAACCCTGGGAGAACTTTTTTCCTCGTCCTGGGAAGAGTATAAAAAGCGTGCCATGCCCATCCTTGCAGTCATTCTGATCAGCACTGGTGTTGTCGGCAGCCTGGCGGTGGTGCTGGTCTTGTTTGCCGGTTTTGGCGGGGCGTTTATGGTTCATGCCAATATTTACCAGAGCTGGTTTATCCTCATGATTGCCTTCAGCTGCGCCCTTTTTTTCACCGTAATAATACTCGGACTCTGGTTTCACACTGCCATGCTGGCAATTGTTGTTGATGAAAGCCTGGGGATTATTGAAGCCTTTCGTAGAGGTTGGAAATATCTCTGGCCAATGACCTGGGTTATGGGCATATTTTCCGGTATAATCGTCACCGGGTTTATTTTCGGCATACTGCCGGGCATACTTTGTCTGGTCTGGTTTTCTTTCAGCTTTTACATCCTGCTTGAAGAAGATAAACGGGGTATGGATTCCATGCTGGCCAGTATGGAATATGTCAGAGGAGACTGGTGGAATATCTTTGGTAAACTGTTTGTTGTCTGGTTTCTCTACCTGCTCATCAGCATCATACCATTTGTCGGTACGCTTATTTCAATCTTTTTCTACCCGTTTCTGATGCTGTTCATGGTTGCAGTATATCATGATCTGAAATCTCACAAAGGCGAGGCCGAAGTCCTGGTAAGTTCAGGAACCAGACTGCTCTGGTGGGTCATCACGGCTATTGGCCTGATTGTTCCGGTTGTTGCCTTAATCGGCGCCCTGATAGCTCTGCTGAACGGCGACAGCATATGGTTTGAACAAGCCAGCTATTCATTCCATGGCAAGACTATTTGATATGCGCAACGTTGATTGACCTTCCCCCATTAAATCGATCCAATTCCAGGGAGAAGGCCAAGGCCGGGCAGATCTATGTTTTATGGCTGAATAGACATATAATTTATAATGTGCAGTGTTCATGAATAATACTGGCTTGAATTCTCAGCATTATATGGCTAAATTGAATGATATTCTCTTCGTCGTCTTCTTGTACATCCCAACAGTAAAATAAAACTAATGTGTATTGATACAGAAACGGTATGACTTCCAGAGGATGAAATCGTAATGAAACAAAATCGGCTTGTTAGATATATTTTCTCATTAACGGGCATGGTGCTGACTGCAATGCTCCTCTCCTGCTGCAGCATGGGTGAACAATCGACGGACAAAGCTGAAATCGGCAAACCAGCTCCGGATTTTACCCTGACAGATATCAATGGGAAAAACTGGCAGCTGTCCGACCTGCAGGGCAAGGTTGTTTTTATTAATTTCTGGGCTTCCTGGTGTGCACCCTGTCTGGAGGAAATTCCCTCGATGGAAGTCCTGAAACGAATGATGCCCGGTGAATACTTCCAAATGGTCACCATTCTGTATAATGACCGGCCGGAATATGCCCAAAATGTGGTAAATAAATCCGGCGCCACTTTTCCGGTCCTTCTCGATCCTGACTCGGAGGCAGCAAGACAGTATGGGCTGACCGGGGTCCCGGAAACATTTATTATTGACACCCGGGGAATTTTACGGGAAAAAATCATCGGCCCGAGAAACTGGCTTTCTCAGGATTCCGTGGCCATGGTAGAGCATTATTTTCCCCAATCATACAAAAAAATCGTTCAATAATTAAATGCTGCGGCCCGGTATGTTCAATCAACCGTAGAGGCATTTCTCAGAGCTGGAAAAGACCAAAATGGCATATCTGGATGCAAAGCGCCGATATTGAGCGTTCAGGAGAAAACAATTAAAATAATAACCTGTATTTCCGGAATTTCACCCATCAACAAGCTTGCTCTTAATCAATCCAAAAAAAGAATTCTCTTCGGAGTTGAAAAGCCAGCCAAGATGAATCAGGCAGGTTGAACAAAGAGCATACCGCCAGGTATATCCCTTAAACCAGCTGAATTCATCAGTTGGATGTCCGTGGTGAGCACATCCTTTTGCCTGCCTGAAACAACGCACTTCATAGATAATTCCGGCTGGATTGAAAAAGGTGTGGAGATGATTGCCGTTGATTGCAACAGCGTGTTGGTTGCTGGTAACAACTGCCCGGCATTGACGGCATAACAGTGATTCTTCTGTATCGGCACCGATTTCGTCGGCAGTATCGGTATCCGGCGCATCGACTGTTCCGGTGTCTTCTATTTCCCGTAAAAACAGAAAAGTACGTTCAGGACAATTGCTTAGACTTACTATAGTGGTCAACAATAGCGTCCACCATATCGCTTATGGTATAGGTCTCAGGCTGGACATCTACCTTGAGGCCACTGTCTTCAACCGTTTTCGAGGTTATCGGGCCGATAGCGGCAATTTTCACATTATCAAGCAGCGTGTGCAGTTCAGCTTCAGAAGCAGCATCAACCATGGTCAGAAAATTGGTGACCGTTGATGAACTGGTAAAGGTCACCATGTCAATTTTTTGTTCCGCCAGTTCTTCACGCAGCTGCTCCTTCCTGCCCCTGGGCGGAACATTCTGATATACCGGGGCAATGACGACATCAGCACCGGCATCTTTGAGCATCTCGGGCAGAACGTCCCTGGCAACCAGGGCACGCGGAATAACAATCCGCTTGCCGCTTACCCCAACGTTGATAAGGGCTTCAGCCAAACCTTCGCCGGTAAATTTTTCCGGAACAAGATCAGCCTTTATACCGTATTTGAGCAACTCCTCACCGGTTGCCTTCCCTACAACGGCAACTTTCGCTCCTGCAAGAGACCGGGCGTCCCTGTCCAGGTTATGCAGATGCTTGAAAAAGTAGGTTACCGCGTTCAGGCTAGTGAAAATAAGCCATTGGCATGAATCAATATTTTCAAGTTCACGGTCCAGAATTGAGTAATCATCTACCGGCTCAATATTAATGGTCGAGTATTCAAGACAGTCCGCCCCATGCTCTTCCAGGAGAGCCACCAGTTCACTGGCCTGCTCCCTGGTGCGGGTAACAACAATCTTTTTGCCGAATAGAGGCCGTTTTTCATACCAGTCAATGGTATTCCTCAACTTGACAACCTCTCCCACTATAATCAGGGCAGGCGGTTTGATGCCAGCCTCCCGTACGACATCGGTAATGGTTTCCAGGGTACCTTGAACCGAGTGCTGTTCAGGAGTTGAAGCCCAGCGCACCACGGCAACCGGAGTTTTAGGATCACGGCCGTTCTCAATGAGCTTTTGGGTAATGACGGGCAGATTTTTAATGCCCATGAAAATAACAAGGGTTCCGGCACCGGTGGCCAGTTTATCCCAATGGATATTTGACTTTTTTTTCGTCGGATCCTCATGGCCGGTAATAAAAGCAACCGATGCCGTATACTGGCGATGAGTGATCGGAATGCCGGCATACGTTGCCGCAGCAGTTGCCGAGGTTACGCCGGGAACCACCTCAAAAGGAATATTTGCGGCAACCAGCTCTTCAATCTCTTCCGCGCCGCGTCCGAATATGAAGGGATCGCCCCCTTTGAGCCGGACAACCATTTTGCCTGCCTTGCCGTATTCAACCAGCAGTTCATTGATCCCCTCCTGGGTAAAGGCATGCAGGCCGCCGCCCTTTTTACCCACATAAATAAACTCGGCTGATTCAGGAACATGGCGCAGCAGTTTTTTGTTGGCCAGGTAATCGTATACAACGACATCGGCCCGTTCAAGCAGATATTTGCCGCGCAGTGTTATTAATCCCGGATCCCCGGGACCGGCACCAACAAGATAGACCTTACCGACCTTTTGACCGGACTTTTCAGGAGTAGTTATTGTCATGATAGAAAACTATTGGCCGTAGACCTCGTCAAGTATTCGACGTCCGCCTTTGTCGAGAAGTTTTTGGGCAAGCTCGGTCCCTATTTTTGCTGCCGACTCAGCCGGGCCGCTCATCTGTTCTTTCAGGATTTCCTTGCCGTCAACGCTGGCAATCAGGCCGGTCAGGGCAACGCTGTTTTCGTCTGCAGTTGCATACGCACCGATCGGGACCTGACAACCGCCCTCCAATCGAAGGAGGAAAGCACGCTCAGCCTCTACCGCAGTGGCAGTCAACGCATGGTTTAAAAAGAAAATTCCCTCCAGCAGATCCTTATCATCGACTCGCAGCTCAAGACCGAGTGCGCCCTGTCCGATCGCGGGCAGCATCTGTTCAGGGGTAAAGAAGGAAGTAATGCGATCCGACATGCCGAGGCGGTTCAAGCCGGCCGTGGCTACTATTACAGCGTCAAACTGCCCCTCGTCCAGCTTGCGCAGCCGGGTATCAAGGTTGCCACGCAGGTCAACAATTTGCAGGTCCGGCCGCAGGCAAGCCAACTGCGACTTCCGCCGCAGACTTGAAGTGCCGACTGTTGCTCCCTGGGGCAGATCAAGAACACTTGCATATTTGTTTGAAATAAAAGCGTCCACCGGATTTTCCCGCTGGGTCACAACTCCAAGATACAGGCCTTCCGGCAGATCGGTCGGTACATCCTTCATGGAATGCACTGCCAGGTCTACCCTGCCATCCAGAAGGGCGTCCTCAAGTTCCTTAACAAAAAGACCCTTCCCGCCAACCTTTGCCAGGGGTACATCGAGAATCTTGTCCCCCTTGGTGGTTATCTTGACCATCTCCACAGTCGTTCCGGGATTATGCTTCTCAATCTGCTCTTTCACCCAGGTTGACTGGGTGACTGCCAGCAAGCTTGCCCGGGTGCCAATTTTAATTTCTTTTCTCATGATAAACCAGTTCTCTTTGATTATGCCTGCAGGCCATCTAGAACAGCGGCCGCAAGCAGGGGAATCATCAGCTCGTGATGTCCGGTAAAATTAAAACCACGTCCCCCCTCAAGGGTAGGACGGTGAACTACATTTGTTGTCGGCCGATAGTGGCGGATGAAATCAAAATTGGCCGTTGTCAGGTTCTTGACAGTATGTCCCAGGTTTCGTACGACTGTCAGGGCCTTGAGAAAAATTTCCGGCAGGAGAACCGCCGACCCGATATTCAGGTATACTCCCCCATCCAGCTGCGATACCAGGCTGCAGAAAATCCGGAAATCATGATGGGATGTCTTGCCTGTTGCCGCTCCGTCCGCACTGGGATGAATATGGATGATATCCGTCCCAACTGCCACATGAACGGTCACCGGAATATCCAGTTTCCGTGCCTGGGCCAGGATACTCTGACCGTTAAAGGGAAAATCCTGCTCCAGGAGCATTTGGCCGACCGCCTGTCCAAGACCGATATTCTTTTCAGCGCCCTTCCTTATAGCGCCATTGAGGACTTCCCCGGTTTCTTTTGCTGCCCCGAACGCACCGGCTCCCAACACATCGGCAACCTCTTCCGAGGTGCGTCCGACCATGGCAATTTCAGCATCATGAACAATGCCGGCACCGTTCAAGGCAATGGCTGAAATGATGCCTTTTTGCATCAGGTCGATCAGGACCGGGTTTAATCCGACTTTGATCACATGGGCTCCCATTCCCAATAAAACAGGCTTACCTTCCCTGTGTGCAGTTACAATCCGCTGCACCAGTTCGGGAAAATCTTTTCCGGCCAGCTGCCCCGGCAGCCTTTCCAGGAGTTCTCTGACATTCATCCCCGCTTCCATCGGCCTGGCAAAATCGTCCACCGTCACCTTTGAATGCCGGTCATGAACGGAATACGTTTGCAGATTGCTGAAATCAAGCGGCTCAATCATCAGCCGAACATCTCCTTTTCCACCAGTTCACAGACCATGTGTTCAATCCAGAGGTGTGTTTCCTGAATATGCGCAGTGGAGTCGGTCGGCACGTTAAGAATAAGGTCTGCGATCTGCCCGAGTTCTCCACCGGGAAGTAAAGTCCCACCGGTCAGCGCAACTGTTTTTATCCCCATATCCCTCGCGGTTTCCACTGCTTTTACGACATTTGGCGATTTTCCGCTGGTTGAAATGGCCAGGACAAGATCTTCCGGCTTGCCAAGGGCCTGGATCTGCTTGACGAAAATCATATCATAGCTGACATCATTGCCAATACTGGTAATGATGGAAGTATCCGTGGTCAAGGCAATAGCAGGCAGCGGTCGGCGGTTTATCTTAAACCGGTTGACGAACTCGGCCGCCATATGCTGGGCATCCGCCGCACTGCCGCCATTCCCCAGGATAAGAAGCTTGCCGCCGGCATTAAAGGTTTCGATCGTCCACTCGACCAATTGAATAATACGATCGATTGACGCCTCGGCAAAAGCCTGCTTGGCTGATATTGACTGAATAAGATTAGTGGAAATAAGAATTTTCATTGTCGCCACAATGTAAAAAAAACCCGCTACTGTCAAATAAAAAAACGTTTCCATGCCTTTGACAGCAGGGAAACGTTTTTTCTTACGTAAAGAAGTTATATAGAATCAAACAAGCTGACTCATTATCGCTTCGGAAACCTCTCCAATACTTGGAGCACCATTAACGGAAATAATTTTCAACCCGTCAATATTTTTAAAATAATTTACCGCCGCCATGGTACCGGTGTTTTCATCGTAGTAAATATCGTGGCGCTTGTTAATCGCTTCTTCGTCCTGATCATCGGCACGAGTGTTCAGATCACCGCCGCATACCCGGCAGACCAGCTTGCCCTCTTTTTCAACCGGCTTGATCGCCTCAAATGCAATATGGTTTGGATGGTTGTTGTCATTCACACAGAGACGGCGTCCCATGATGCGGTCTATAGCAATCTGACGGTCCAGAATGATTTCGACAACACAGTCCAGCTTCATGCCCGATTCATTGAGTGCCTTATCCAAGGCTTCCGCCTGGGCAAGAGAACGCGGGAAACCGTCCAGCAGCCACCCTTTTTCTTTTGACTTGGCGAGGGTTTCAAGAACCATGGGGATGGTAATATCATCGGGCACCAGGTCACCGCGGTCAATGTATTCCTTGGCTTTTTTGCCAAGCTCGGTGCCGCCCTTGATATGCTCACGAAAAATAGCACCGGACTCAATGTGATCAATATTGTACTTTTTCTGCACAATGGCACCCTGGGTGCCCTTCCCGCTGCCGTTAGGTCCAAAAGTCAAAATATTCATACCTGTCTCCTTGAGTTGTGATTTAACAGACAACAACTAACTAATACTAAAAGAAAATGCCGGAAGACGACAAATGAATGACAATTCATTCAAGGGCCAACTATAACGTAACTTCATCATTTAAGCTATGAAAATTTGCCCGGATGTTTTTGACAATCAGCCCCAAAAAGAGTATGAGTTGCCGGGTATTGTTTATGTCCCTTTTTAAATCATTATTGATCCATATACCATTATGAAAGAGATACATGTAGGACTCATCGGGTTCGGAACCGTCGGCAGCGGACTTGCCGAAGTGCTCAAAGCACAGCAGGAGCGCCTGGAAAAAAGAAGCGGGCTGTTGATCAGGCTGACAAAGGTTGCTGACATTGCCATCGAAAAACTTCCTCCCCATTTTGCCGATGTCGAACTGACAAGAGACGCGAACGACCTGTTCAATGACCCGGATATTGATATCATTGTCGAGTTGATCGGCGGTATTGAGCCGGCCAAATCGTTCATGCTCAAGGCTATTGCCTCCGGTAAGCATGTGGTCACGGCCAACAAGGCCCTGATATCCCAGGAAGGCTGGGATATCTTTTCAGCAGCGGCCGGGAAAGGAGTTGAAGTCGGGTTCGAGGCCAGTGTCGGCGGGGGCATACCGGTCATCAAGGCACTGAAGGAAGGGTTGGTCGCCAACAAAATTCTTTCCATTATGGGGATTATGAACGGTACTGCCAACTATATCCTCACCCGCATGACCGATGAGGGCGTCCCTTTTGCGGAAGTACTGCATGATGCCCAGGAACAGGGTTTCGCCGAAGCTGACCCGACCTATGATATAGAAGGAATCGATACGGCTCACAAACTGGCCATACTCATATCCATGTCCTATGGGATGCGGATCGGTCTGGACGACATCACCATAGAGGGTATTTCACGTCTGGAGCCTATTGACATCCAGTTTGCGCGGGAATTCGGCTATCGGATCAAACTGCTGGCAATCAGCCGCAACCACGACGACCATGTTGAAGCCAGAGTCCACCCGACCATGGTTCCGGAAAATCATCTGCTGGCCAGCATTGACGGTGCATTTAATGCAATCCATTTCACCGGGGATATGGTGGGTAATGTTCTGCTGTACGGCCAGGGCGCCGGCATGATGCCCACCGGCAGTGCGGTTGCGGCGGATATTGTGGATATTGCCAGGAATATCAAGTCGGCCTCCATCAACCGCGTGCCTGCCCTGTCGTACCTGCCGGACGAAATAACCGACAAGCCCATTACTCCCATTGAAGAACTGTCCTGTCCTTATTATTTCCGTATTTCCGCTTTGGACAAACCGGGGGTGCTGTCGGCTGTTTCCGGTATTCTCAGCAACTACGGCATCAGCATCGAATCAGTGATCCAGAAGGGGCGCAAGGCAAGCGGCCCGGTCTCTATTGTCATGCGTACCCATACCGCCCGGGAATCTGCTGTCAGGAAAGCACTGGCAGAAATCGACGCCCTGGATGTTGTTGCCAAAGAGACTGTCAAAATCCGCATCCTTGAAGATGAGGAATAACAGAACAAGGCACGCATGAAATATATCCTGCTGGTCGGTGACGGTATGGGTGATCTGCCCGTGCCGGAGCTTGGTGACAAAACACCCCTTGAGGCGGCAGAAAAGCCTGTGATTGACCGCCTTGCACGGGAAGGAGAGCTCCTGTTGACAAGAACTGTTCCCGAGGGGTTTCCCCCGGGCAGTGACGTTGCCAACCTTTCCCTTCTGGGGTACGAACCTGCAAAATATTATACCGGCCGTGCCCCGCTGGAGGCTGCAAGCATGGGGGTACAGATCGCCCCTGATGAAATTGCCTTTCGCTGCAACCTGGTCACGGTTGACCGCTCAGATAACGGCGCTATAATTATGCGTGACCACAGCGCCGGTCACATCTCCACTGAGGAGGCATCGCTTCTCATCAATGCAATTCAGGATTGCTGCGGCAACGCTCAGATTCATTTTTATCCCGGCGTCAGTTATCGCCACCTGATGATTCACAGCAACGGATCTCTTCCCTTGCAAACGGTTCCGCCCCATGATCATCTGGACCAGGATGTTACAGCACACTACAATGAATACCTGAAGATCGGAAAACTGAAAGAGGTCATGGAACAAAGTTCACGGATTCTGGCAAACCATCCGGTTAACGAAACGAGAAAAAAAAGGGGGCTTAAGCCGGCGAACTGTATCTGGCTTTGGGGAGAAGGCAAGCCTTTACAGCTTGAACAATTCAAAAACCGCCACGGTCTTTCCGGCAGTCTCATTTCTGCCGTCGACCTGTTGAAGGGAATTGGTATCAGCTGCGGACTGAATCCCATAAATGTTGAAGGTGCAACAGGTTACCTTGACACCAATTACGAAGGCAAGGCGAAAGCGGCTCTTGACGCCCTTAAAGAACAGGATTTTGTGCTGGTTCACGTTGAGGCACCGGATGAAGCCGGGCATCAGGGTCTGGCCCTGGACAAAAAGCAGGCTATCGAGGATTTTGATGCCCGTATTGTCAAACCGATTGTTGAAGAAATGGAACGCCGCGCCGATCCGTTTCGACTCGTGGTGACCATGGACCATTATACGCCGGTCAGCCGCCGGACCCATGAAACATGGCCCGTGCCGATGGTTCTCTACGACTCACGCAAACTCTCGCAGGGCTCAGGCCTCCCGTATACAGAGTCACATGTCAAGACAGCTGTGGCAAAAAACGGCCTCAACCTTGCGAACGGCTCTGATTTCATCAAACGATTTATCAACCCGGATGAACAATAATGAGTACCCTGCTCATTACCATGGCCGAGCCTGTGTTCCGGATGAAATACCGTGTCATCTACGGCGACACTGATGCGGGGGGTGTAGTGTATAACGCAAATTTTCTCCGCTTCTTTGAAATGGGCCGGACCGAAATGATGCGGGAACAGTCAATACCATACAGTCTGATTGAAGAACGTGGCTTTATACTGCCTGTTACGGAGAGTTATCTCCGGTACAAGGCACCTGCACGTTACGACGACCTTCTAACCATCGACACCTCCCTGGCCGAGGTCAAAAAAATTTCCTGCCGTTTCAATTATCGGATTGTCAGGATAGAGGAAGAAGGCAGAGAGCAGCTGCTGGTCAAGGGTTTTACCGTTCATGCCTGTATTGGCCGTCAGGGGAAGCTGACCCCTTTTCCGCAGGACATTTACCAGAAGATGATAAATCTAGGAAATAATGCCCAGGACAAGCCAACGTTACCTTGACTTTTTCATCAAAATAGACAATACTAGTAAATTCGTGACGCGGGGTGGAGCAGTCTGGTAGCTCGTCGGGCTCATAACCCGAAGGTCAGAGGTTCAAATCCTCTCCCCGCTACCAAAAAATGCCAAGGGATTCAGAGATTTTCTGAGTCCCTTTTTTTGTGCTTTTTTTCAAAACATCATAATATCCGGAATAAAAATTGGCTCGTTCGGCAATTTTCGTCAACTATTGTTCATGTATCATAACTCAACCGTAGGGGAAAATTTTCCCTTCTCTGAGTATTGTTTGGGGTAAATGTTAACATATCAAAATAACAAAACGGTTGATATTTCCTATGGTAATTTTTTTTATTCAACTTCTTCAATCATAACAACATCCACGCTGACAACAACGTGCCACAAAGTGGCTCATGTTGCTGATTTTATGTTTATTTTTTGACATTCAATCCAACCTGCTCATATAATTGAATAAGAAAAAGAATTAATGACAAAGCCATACCTGCCGAGAGACAGGGGCGGAAAGCCACGGATCTTCAAAAAGATAGCCGGGTTGCCAAGATCATATGAGGTAGCTCGGCTATTTTTTCTTCTTTGAGCTGCCTCATAAATCCTTTTCGAAAAATGGAATAAAATCAAAATCGTCCAACTGTGCATTATGTGAAATAACTTCACCCCACAAGTGAAGAGCGACAGATAATATATGTGCTATTGCCTCTCATAAAATCGTCCTCATGCAATTATTATACAAAATGCAGGAGAGTTGAATTCGGCAGGAGCGTATAATCATGCAATTTTTGATTGATCGCGTATTAATCATTCTTCTTCCCATTTCTATCTTGTTAAGCACATCTCTTGCTCAAAAAGCATACCCGAAAAATATTGAATTCAATGATTTTGTCATTGATGTGACAAAAGGAACCGCGGCTGTAAAGGATGATGCAGGAAAAAATGAGACTATGGACAAAAATAAAAAGTGGCTTGTTCAGTTTATCGGCCCTGTCCATGAATCAGAAAAAAAACAGCTGCAAGAACTGGGCTGCAGGATTGAGGATTATCTTCCTGAATTTGCCTTTATTGTTTCCATGGATGTCGAAACAAAAAAAGATGTGGAGGAATTAACTTTTATTAAAGGAGTTGCCAGATACAGGCCGGAACACAAGATCAGAAAAAGTCTCAAAGAAAAAATTGTTGCATATAAGGAACATAATGGGATTTCGAAAAAGGCCGACAAGGAAGACATCAAAAAAATCCATATCAGAGTTGACCAGGCCGATCATCTTCCACTTCTGCTGTCAACAGTGCACAAGCAAAAGGGCAAAATTCTTGATGTAAGTAACGATGTAGCGACAGTGAAAATCCCAGCGGGAGCAATCCTTCAGTTTGCCGAACTGGAAGAAGCCCTCTGGATTGAGGAAGCTATAGACCTGTATTTATTTAACGATACGTCCAAATGGACTATTCAGACATTTGTACCGGATTATACAAAGATATGGGACATGGGGATTCGGGGTGAGGGGCAGATCATCGGCATCGGCGATACCGGATTGGACTATGATATGCCCTGGTTTCATGATCCGGACAACATACCTATCGGCCCTAATCACAGAAAAGTTATCGGTTACAGTGCCTATATGGATGATTATGACGGTGATTTCGGCCATGGTACCCATGTAGCCTGCACAGCGGCAGGAGACCGTACGCCGGTGGACGGCTTCTCTGATGCTAATGGCATGGCACCAAAGTCCAGAATTTATATCCAGGACATTTCGCCTGGTGAACAGAGATCTGTATATCCCCCGACTGATCTTGGACTCATGTTCATAATACCCTATTCCGCTGGCGCCCATATTCATTCCAACAGCTGGGGAGCCTCTGTCAATATCTATAATACCTATGCCCGGAGTACCGATATCTTTATGTGGGAACATAAAGATTTTCTTGCACTTTTTGCCAATGGCAACTCTGGTGAAGATGAAGGTAGTGTCGGCACACCGGCTACATCGAAAAACGCAGTCAGTGTAGGTGCATCGGGGAACGGCAACAATGCAGAGAACCTGGCAGGTTTCAGCAGTAACGGTCCGACTGCCGATGGACGGATCAAACCGACAGTTACCGCACCGGGAATAGACATCGTTTCTGCTGATTCTGACGGCATAAAAGGCAATTACAACAGCGGAACGATTGCTTATAGCGGTACCTCCATGGCCACGCCTACGGTTGCCGGTGCCGCAGCCCTTGTCCGACAATATTACCTGGACGGATATTGGCCCTCCGGGTCACCGAATGCTGCTTATGGTTTTGAGCCCTCATCTGCCCTGATCAAGGCAACGCTCATTAACAGCGCACAAAATATGAGCGGTGATTATACCGATGGTCCCATCCCTTCCACAGGTCAGGGTTGGGGCAGGATAAACCTTTCTAATACGCTGCATTTTTTTACGGACAACAATTTTCTCGATATCGCCGACATCCCTGCCGGCCTGGCAACCGGTTCGAGCTGGACTCAGCGCTATTTTTCCACAGGCGATCAGTTCCTGAAGGTAACACTGGTTTGGACAGACTATCCTGGGTTTGAGGGTGCAGCTAAAACCTTGGTCAACGACCTCGATCTCCTGGTGACTTCACCAGACGGCACAATCTATAGAGGCAATGTGTTCAATGACGG
>Ga0224507_10000639_pt1 | contig 13602 bp, 11 predicted proteins | sample SF_Jan12_sed_USG_3_FD_170159 | JGI IMG/M metagenome (GOLD analysis project Ga0224507, IMG submission 170159) | Sediment microbial communities from San Francisco Bay, California, United States - SF_Jan12_sed_USGS_13 | ecosystem: Environmental > Aquatic > Marine > Sediment | place: USA...
TTTCTTTTTCTAAACTTGATCGATTCAATAAAAGCCTCAACCCTGGTTGATAACTGTCCATGGTCTTCAGGGCTGTAATCAGTTTCCACGTAGAGCATGGGTACGCTATGCTGCTCCAAAACCCGTGCGATCTGATTCTGTTCCATTTCGTAGGGCAGACAGCCGGAATAAGCCTGGTAAATTACTCCATCAACAGCGAATTCATTAACCATTTCTGTCAGCTTCCTTTGCCGGTCATTATTTGGCGTAAGGCAGGGGCATGTACAGGGTTTTAAATATCTGTCTGCAATGGCCGGGATCATATCATTCAGATTCGCTTCATCATATGCAACGGAATCGTACAGCAGGCGGGAGGAGGAACATACTTCATCGGCGACCAGTATGCCGCCCGATTGTTCGACTAGAATCGGCAGCTTAATATTTGGAAAAATAGGGGGTGAACCAGTCAGCAGAATACGAGGTGCATGGCGGTTGCCGGCCGAAAATTTCTGTATTTTTCTCATTTCAATCTCGGTTACAAGAGCCTGCACCGCATCCATCCATTTGTCGATATCATCCAGAAAGTAGGCATTGGTAACGAGCAGCATATCCTTACCGAAAAGAGGCGAAGGATCAGATTTTCTTAATTCATATAATTTCCGGTACAGTTCTGTCGCGCTTGTTTTTTTGGCAATCGACTCCTGTACTTTTTTTCTGGTAATTTTCTGTCCGGTAATCTGCTGCAGATCTAGGGCAAATTTTTTCACCGACTCCTGCCAGTAGAACCTCGAAGCTTCACTTTCTTTAGTGGACGGCATCTCCAGGGAATAAACTGTGTACGATAAATCATCGAGAAGCTCAGCGGCCTTTTTTTTCTGGTCGCAGGTTGTCGGGATAACCACTGCGCTTAATTTATCCCCCCAGAGAGATTCGTTGATACGGAGCATGCCGCAGGTTGCCCGTACAACCGGACAGGATTTTGCCGGCATAAAGTCAGCCCCGATCTGATCATAAGAGAAAGCACCGCTGCACAGTCGAAACGGCACAGCGCCTGCAGCGTAAATAAGTTCATCCGGGACTTGAACACACATGGTGCCGATTACTTTTTTAGCTTCAGGAAGGATGGGATCTTGCGTAAAAAGCCCCCGGAACAGATCGTAAAAATACCCCATGGCCGCAGGATTATCCGGGAATTCCTCAATACGCCGCAAGGTCTCTTCGGCCTCCATGGCAAGGTGAAGGCGGGTCGTTCTTTGGGTTAGCGCGTCACGTTCACTTTCCATTGTGCGCTCCCTTGTTCCTTGTAAAAAAACCCTCCTCGGTTGATTCATAGACCGGAACACCCAGGAAGCTCGCTTTAAGGCAGCCTTCTTCCGGGCAGGCTTCAACACACTTCAGACACATCATGCAATCATCCTTGACGATATTTTTACTTTCGATATCATCGGCAATTGCCCGTATGCCGACATCACAGGCCCGGTAACAATTGCCGCACCGGGTGCATTTCTCCCCGTTTTTGGTCAGACGCAGAAGTCCGGCTTTGGAAAAAATATAATGAAAAGCGCTCATCGGGCAAAACAGGCAGATGAAGCGCTTTTTTACAAAAGCTCCGGTAAAAAAAAGACCGGTAACCGCCATTCCAAGAGCAGTCAGCACCATTTTTGTTTTGGAGCTGAAGTCAATGGCCAGCTGGGAGATATCTCCGACAAAGAGAGGCAGTACCGTTCTGCCGGGACAGATCATACAAAATGGAACACCGAAGTCATGATTGAGGGTAGGTAATCCGGCAAAACTGTTGCCAATACCCATGGGAATCAAAATCAGCAGGGCAAGCAGTACGTATTTAATTGGTTTTAATCTATTGTTAACCGGTTCAGAGTATGTACTGTAGCGAATACCGATCCTGTTACGGAGTTTTGTGATCCAGTCCTGAATTGTTCCCAAGGGGCAGACGAAGCCGCACCATGATTTGTTGAACAGTATAAATAAACCGGCAAAGGTAACAAGTCCTATCAATACGCCTATTCCTCTGCCGCTGAAGAGCTGTTTAAACGGGAGAGACATCTGATGCTGAAAACCCATCAAATAGCAGGAGCCTCCACGGCCATTTTCAAAGACACAGGCAAAAGTAGGGAGCTGGTCGCCTATATTAATGGCCCAATAGCCTCCGTATACCAGCAGTACAAAGGCTGCCAGCTGAAAGTAGAATCTGAAACGGCTGATTCGGGATGCATTAACCGCCCTTCTCAGTCTATTCATCAAAAGATATCCTTTTGTAAGGTTTTCTGCGTCGTTCCCGATAGGCATAGACTCCTATGCCGCTTACAGTCAGTGACAAGGTGCCGATGAGAAGCCCGTACGTATAGGAAGAATAGTCCTGCCGTGATGGAGAGTATTTCCAGGGCAGGGTAGTAATATAGCTTATTCGTTTATAGGGTTTATCCTGGTAACTTCCATTCTGGTCAACATCGTACTGGGCAGTCACCAGGAATTTGCCTCTGTAGCTCCGGTGAAATTCGGTCCATGATGAAGGGTAATAATCACGGATCAACTGCAGGGTGGCTCTTCCATTTTCATCAGTCACAATCTGCTTGCTCCAGCCCTTTTCGGTACTGAGCGAAACCCTGGCACCGGGAACCGGTTTCCCGTAGGAGAGAACAGTAACGATCAGTTTGTCCCCGGACGTTACGCTGGCATGAAAGTTGGGGTCCCAGAGTTTATTAATGACGATTTCAAATGGAATGGATCCGAGGGGTTGAGGATTTGTTTTCGTCTCGTCAAATTTACCGTCATGGCCCCAGCCGCAGTTGTGGTGCATGGTGATCCACTTTGCCGTTCGCACGAGTAACAGGTTGTTTTCGACCCCCTGTTCCACAACATAGACACTATTGGCACCATGGACCGGACCGTCACCCATTGGGGTATTGAACGAGAGACCTGGATTGACGCCAAGGTGTAATTCGGGCTTAATGACAGATCCATCCGGTCGCCGGACAAATGCCTGCACCACTGCAAGGCGACGAAGATCATTTAAATGATACGTTCGTTTAGGAACGGGACGGTGTTCAGATTCCTCGACCGGTCCTGACCGTCCACCGGGCCTGCCGGACGAAGGTGCAGGGACCGGATTATGACCGCAGTCCTCTCCGCTGACAGAAGACGGCGGGTTGAGGGACAACCGCAATGGTTCAATATTGAGGGCCGCGTTAACCGGGATCCCCCCGGCCGACAAGATAAACAGGAGCGTAATCAAACAGACGGTACAAGATCGTCCCTGCCATCGGGCGGGGGGGATAAAAAACATTACTTATCGCCTCCCCACCTGTATGAAATTCCAGCCAAGAATGTAAGGGGACTGCCGGGAAAATACGTTGTCATATCATCGCTGCTGCTGTAGCTGACATAACTGGCGTACTCCTGGTCGGTAAGGTTCAGGATATGGGCCCAGAACGACCATTCGCGCCAATCATAATTTGCCCGCAGGTTAAAGAGTGTCGGCCTGGAGTACTCATGACGATTTGCGGGATCGGAATATTGCGAACTCTCCGCATCCATTTCAAGCTCAACCCATAAATGCTGAATCGGCAGCACAGTAAGCCGGGCATTGAATCGATGCTCCGGCGACCTTTCCATTGAGTTATCGCTGTAATCAACGCCATCGGTAATGTATTCTTCATACTTGTTGCGGGCATAGGTATAGGCAAAGGCAAGGCTGGCATAATCAACGGGTTTTACGGTTGCTGTTACCTCGACACCCCGCTGTGAAGTTTCACCGGCGTTCACATATTTTTTGACCCACGAGTTGATGTCTTTGGTGACAATTTTGTTTGTTATATCCATTGAATAAAGGGCCACGTCGAGAGCAAGTTTTCGTTGCCAGAAGGAACTGCGTACGCCGATTTCATAGTTTTTCGCTTCTTCAGCATCCAGGTCACTGCTGGCCCAGCTGGAAGTGAACAACTGGCTGGTTGTCGGCACCACAAATCCTTCTGAATAGCTGACATAGGTATTCAGAGAAGGTGTTATATCGTAGGTGGCGCCAATCTTGGGGCTGAACTGCGAGAAATCCATGTCGCCGCTGTCACCAGTGCCGAGTTTGTCATCCACTTCATATTCCAACGAGTCGTAACGGCCGCCCGCAGTCAGCCTGAGATGTTCTGTTGGTGAGGCCTGGAGCTGCAGATAAGGAGCTCCCACCTTGGTTGTCACATCATATGATTTGCTCAGTTTTCCAACTGTATAGTCGGTAAATTTGTTGACTGTCCGATCCCATTTTACCGAAAGGCTATAGGTGTCGGTTTCTGAATTGCCTCGTTCAAAATCAACACCGGCAACGATTTTTGATCGCAGAAGGTCGAAATCCCGGTTGTAAAGAAACTGGAGGTCAACATCGCTGTCCTCGATTTCCGAGAAGGATCCAACATAAGTTCTTGGACCTTGCGGTCGAATGCCGTAGGTAGGAAGCACCTCGTGATCGAGTTGGCGTACAGCCAAGGTTGTTTTAAATTCCGCATCATCGAAATAATGAGTGTAACTTAAAAGTGGAGAATACTTTTCAAGCTTTGCGTATGTGAAGGTATAGTAATCCTGTTGCCAGTCGGCAATGAAGTCATCCCCGCGGAGAGTGCCGCTGGACTCGTTATCAAAGTTGACATAATCAAGTTTAAAGGTCAGAAGCGACTGTTCAAAAGGAACATACTGCAGTTTTATATTGCCGGCCTTCTTATCAACGGCCGAAGACTCCCGCCAATTATCAGAATTGATGTAGTTCAGGTCGACATTGAAACTGAACTTGTCACCAGAGCCACTGCCGCCAAGACCACTGCGCCATTGACCGTAATCGCCAAATTCGGTCCAGAGCTTAACCTGAGGTTTGGCTGACGGATCCTTGGTGATCACATTGATAATGCCTCCGATGGCATTACTGCCGTACAGGGCAGAACCCGGACCCTTAACGACTTCAATGCGGGCAATGTTATCACTGTTTATTTCGCTGAAACTGCCTGCACTGCCGGAACCGTAGCCGGACGTCGGCACTCCGTCTATGAGAACAAGAGTGTATGGATTGGTAAAGTGGGTAGGAATCCTGATGGAGGTAAGGGCCGATTCGCCACCTAAACTGCTGGAGTTGATGCCCGGAATTCTTTGCAGCACTTCTGCCGAATTCCTGAGTTTGACCTTCTCTATTTCCTGTTCGGAAACCACATTGATAGTCACTGGAGCCTCTTTGATTTTTTCTCTAACTCTTGAGGCAGTAACAACGACCTCATCCAGTTCCTGTTTAACATCCTCTGCCAAAGCCTGACTGGTAGATGCCAGCAAAATTGTCACGACAACCAATAGACGAACAAACATTCCCCCCCCTTTAGTTATTTTAAAAATTGTATGGATATAATATCTGGTTGTTCTGTAAATCATTGAATTACTAGATATCTGGGATATTTTTCAAATGAGATAAAATACCACAATAGGGTACTTTGAGCATCGTGGCAAATTGTCGCATTATTGAACAATGAGAATCTTTCAACCCTGATGGTTAAAAAAAGCGGCAAAGTTTTTCGTGCTTTGGTGAATTTGATTTGCAAGTAACACCGGTACTGGCAGGCAGAATAATGCCCAGTTTACTTATTAAAAAAAAGTGCGATATTTTCCGGAAAGAAGGTTCTTATTATCTGGAAAATCTATAAGATTGACCTGATAATCAGCGAGATAAGTGCATTCTATCGTAACGAGAGAAAATTAAAATAAGGAGGAATTGAAAAAAAATATACTATTGCCAGGGGCAAGGTGGCAGGAGTTTTGCCAGGTTACTCATGGTCTCGGTGTAACCGCCCTTGCTTTGTTGGAATTGCACAGACGGGAAGAAGGGGAGAAAGCGCCGCCCAAAGCCTTGCAGACGGAACCGGCCAACAAGGAATACTTTGTTACTCTTGTAAACTTCGAGCTTAATTTTGGTCGGACCAAGCAGGTGCGAAGGTTATGGATACAGTGCTGGAAAAGATACCTGCTCATTTCGAAGCCCTGGAACCGCTTAAAAAACTTAATGAGGACTCGGGGGAATTCAGTTAAAAAATATCTCAGGGTAAATTCAATCTGACTCTATGACTTATTCCAATCATTCCAGTCTTTATTACGTAAACCAGTTCCTGATTTTGTCAGCATCATCCTTGGTCAGAAGAGTTTTCCAAGGGGCTCTTTCACGTTTGAGCATAAGCATTGTCTTGTTGAGTTGGCTCTTGTGATTCTCGAACAATTTCAAAAAGCTCTCCACCTCCGCGGAAGAGAATGCTGCTGCCGAATTGAAATCGAGCGCAGCATCATTTTCCTCGCCGAGTTCAGAATATGCCAGGCCCCTGGCCAGATAGGCTATCCCCCTGTTATGATTTTTAGTCAGCGATCGAGTAAGGTCCTTGATTGCATTTTCATATTCACCTAGCGCAACCCTGGCTATTCCTCTGAAATAATAAGCCCTTTCATTTTCCGGATCGGTATCGAGCGCCATGGTGAAATCACTTTCCGCATCACGGTGCTGCCTTAGTGCCATTCTGGCTGTACCTCGACTTAAACCGATAATTACCGGATCAACGCCCTCTTCTAATGCAGAAGTAAAATATTTTATGCTTTCTTCCGGAAGACCGGAGGCGAAAAGAATTTTTGCTTCTTGTAAAGATGATTTTCCATCCATTTTGAGACCTCGTTGAATAATGAATGTTTTCGCTTTTTGTTAACTGGATAATAAACATTCTCAGCTGACTTGTCTAAGAATAGATTGGATAATGTGAGGAGGAAAAAAAATTATTGGGAATTGTAATTTGGCTTAAAGGTTAAAGTGCAATGAGTTTGCAGATAATCTCAAGTTGAGAAAGATTGCTATTTGATTGAGGTTGGCAATGGCAATATTTTGCTATGAAATAACTATTCTTTTGCACCAGAATCTTCAAGCAACTTTACAATATCATTTCGACCTGTTTCCTTTGCAATACTTAATGGAGAACGTTTATCTTTGTTTTGCAGATTAATATCCGCACCAGCATTTATTAACATTTCAGCAGATTCTTTATTTTTATTTTTTACTGCAAGTAGCAAAGGAGTCTCACCATTTTCGGTTAGTAAATCCACACCCGCTCCGTTTTCCAGCAATATTCTAACTATTTCGTCACGATGAAATGCGGCAGCAGTATGCAAGGCAGTCCAATTATAGATTGCTTTATTTTTTTTACCCTTCATTTTGTTTTTTTTATTTACATCAATGCCATGTTGGACAAGCAAGAAAACTAAGTCCGTTTCTCCTACGAAAGCTGCAAAATGCAAAGGATACCCTTTACTGATATCTGTACCTGATTCAATGAGTAACTTTTGAATATCAAAGTCCAATTCCCCTATAGTTCTATCCAAAAGTGTTCGACCATCTTTGTCCTTTTGATTAAGATCGGCTCCTTTATCGATCATAGCTTTAATGATAGAAGTATTTTTTTCTTTCAATAATTTTGGCAGTGCCCCTGTTCTTCTCTGTAACGCTAAAGACAAGGCTGTACCTCCACTGCCTACGCCCAGACCAATGTTTACATCCGCATTAGCATCAAGAAGAATATGTGCAATTTCATAATTTCCATTTCTGGCAGAAATCATCAATGCTGTGGTCTGGTCTGGCTTTATTGCATCAACATCTGCACCTGATTTAATTAGGAGTTTAGTTGCCTCTATATGATTATATTCTGAAGAGGCCATAAGGGCTGTGTCGCCAAATTCATCCTTCCCATTAACATCAGCTCCAGCCTCAAGAAGCAATTTTATTATCTCAACATTACCTGTGATAGAGGCTCTGATAAGAGGTGTTAATTTCCAATATCGATCCTCAATAATGTCAAGGCTTGAAGCGTTCACGTCTTCACCAGAATCGATCATTGATTTTACAGAATCAATGTCATCGGATCTAATCGAGACTATCAGAGGACTCGACTCGTACATGCCGCAACCGGCTATAGAGACAACAATAACGAAAAGTAAAAAGATGCTGTGAAGTTTACTGATCACGTTATTTCCTCAAAAAATAATATGGTCCAGGGACGAACTCCCTCCCCCAGATAGTTTTGTTTTGAGTATCGTCTGTGATCCAGGAATAAATGATATAGCCATGCCCAACTGTCCTGTCGGCATGGATTGTATAGTTATGACCAGCCTCCAAAGTAACAGTTGTACTCCATTTCCTTACTTCTGACCCGGATGCCTTGATCATCGGGCTAACTTGAAAGTCTCTTTCCCATTCAATTAAATACGTTCCTGGCTTAATGGTTATCTCTCCGTATTTATCATGATTGATCCGTGTAGCTTCAATCACGACCCAGTCTACATAATCACCAGTCTCTGCCTTGTTAAACATAAGAATCGACGTGAGTTCTTTAGGTGTTTTCTCGGGACCGTCATACGCCTTGTATGCTGCTGTAGCATGTTGTTTGGGACCACATCCGGTGAGAATACTTACCAGAGCAATACTCACAACAAGTTGAACAGTGAACCTTACACTCAAATATATTTTATTGTTCATTATAGGCCTCCTTCTGATGAAGTTTATCAACAAAAAAAGCCGAGCTACCTTATTCCAAAGCAACCCGGCTATCTCTAAAGACCCGTGGTTTTCCGCTCCTGCTTCACAGCAGGTATGGCTTTATCTCAGTTTATAATATTCTTATGCTATTAAGTGCTCTTTTCTCAAACCCTTCAAGAAATTCCTTTTGTTTATCGTTTAAAGCTTCTTTCTCATCCCAATCTTGGCAAGAATCGATATCAAACTCCTTAAATCTCGAAGCATCCTCATAATATGAAATATACATTTTTACATTCTCACCAAATACATTTCCAAATAACATCCGCATATAACATCTTGGAGTAGTAATCCCTTTATCCAGTAAGAACTGTCCTGTTAAACTGCCGGTAGTTTCTGTGGAATGAATACAGCATTGAAATTTTTTAGGCCCAAGTTTTACATCCTCACGTTTTAAAGGGTTCGTTATTCTAATGGTTTCTGGGTTCCAGTAACTGCCAAAAGGCAACTCTAATACATTGATAGTGATCAATTTTTGTAAGTAGTTATCATCAGATATTTGCCCGTAAAAATAAAAGTTCCTTTCTGTTTGAAGAGATGGAAACTCTATTCCCCTGGAACTTTCAAGCAATAGAGGATCGTCAATATTACCTAAATATTCAAAGACGGTTGGCAACTCAATTTGTATAGAAGGTTTTTTTGTAGAAGAGAAAGTGTTCTTTTCGGTGCTAATTACAGAAGGCTCCATGGCACCACATCCAGCAAGAATAAATAAACTAACAGTAACTAAGATGATTGATTTCATAATTTTATCCCTCCTTGTAAATCTATTGTGCACAATAGATGGTCTTTCAAATCTAATTTATTGTTGTTGCAAAGGATAGCCGGGCTACCTTGTCCTAAGGTAACCCGGCTATCTGTTTAAGACCCGTGGCTTTCCGCCCTGGTATTACAACAGGAATGGCTTTTTCTTAGTTATTCGTTTTTAAATATATTGATGCTGTGGTGCGCTCTTATTTCAAACTCCTGGAGATACCTCTTTTGTTTAGGATTTAGCATTTCCTTTTCTTTCCAATCCAAGCAATTATTAACGCCGAATTCCTTGTAATTTGAAATATCTTCATAATATGAAATGTACATTTTCAGGTTATCTTCAAATACCCTTCCAATTAACATCCACAAATAACAACTTGATGTAGTGTGCCCTTTATCTAGTAAGTACTGGGCAGTGTATTTGTTTGTAGTTTCTCGGGCTTTGATACAGTATTGAAAGTTTGTTTCTCCCAGTTTCACAATAGAACGTTTTATTGGATTTTTTACTATTAACATGGTTTCTGGACTCCAATGTTTTCCTGAGCTTAATTTAAACACAGAAACCTCAATCAATTTTCTCATGTAATTATTGTCTGCTACAGAGCCATAAAGGTAACTTGTTCTCTCCGCTTTATTCATTCGCTCCGTACTTCCAACTTTTCGTGGCCGGAAAGTTGTGTCAAAACTCCCTAAATATATAAAATCAGGTGGAAATTCTATTTGTACAAAAGGGCTTCGAGCTGAAAAGAAGGTATTTCTTTCAGTCTTGACCATAGGCGGTTCTTGGGCACAACCAGTATAAACAAATAAGCTGATAATCAATAATACGCCTATTCTCATTTTTTCAGACTCTTGTACAATTAAAATAGCCGAGCTACCTTTTACGAAGGCAACTCGGCTATCCATCACAGACCCGTGAGCTTTCCGTACCCGATTCAACAACAGGTTTGGCTTTTTCTTCGAGTTATACAGACTATCCTTATATATGTTTATTATACTAGAACGAAATGCTGAAAGTCAATTTTTGAGAAATAACTATAATACAAATATCATAAATTTTAATTTACAGTTAAGATTAATACTGGAAATGTTAACTCTTGCCAGAAAAGTAGAATTGAAGATATCGTCATTACCCTCAGCTTAGATAATGAACTCGAAATTAATTTGAAAGCAGAGCTAATAGTTGGCGAAAAAATTCTTCTTGGCGGGATTTTTCGGAAAGTCTAGGAGTGCGTAAAGGCGGGAGATAACCCCTCAAAATAAAAGGCATTCGTGGGTAAACTAAATTGTGTCGGTATTTGCCGGGACAATTGAGAGTACATATTTTTTAAAGCATAAATTTTGCGAATTCACAAAATTTGTGCTTTTGCTTTTCTTAATATTAGACTTATACTTTTCAAGCTGGCAACACAAAACAAAAAAGTACACACCTGCCCTATTGCCATTGTATCATGCCCTGAGAAAATGGTCTGAACCAGCTTTCGTTTATCCTCCCACTTCATTTTGTGATAGTACTTTTCAGTTGTCTTAATCCTGTTGGTAATGACCCGCAATGTATTCTGTGCCAACTTTGTCTTACGTTTTACTGTCTTAGGATCAGGAATGGTTTTCAGTAATTTCTCAGTGTCGTTGATTTCTATTTTTTGTACTTCTTCCTGTGCTTTTAATTTACCGATATTCGGCTTGGCATAATCAATTGAAATGAAATCATCAAAGCGTTTTGCCATAAAAATCGATAGTACATCCATTAACCGGATTATCATCGGTGCAAAATTCCTGATTGCCAAGCAGCTTGTGCATCTTTGTTGATATTCTCCATCACCCGCTGGGCATGATGGAGCGGATCTGGTTCGTCATAGAGTTGAACAAAGCCACCTTCCCTGCTGACGATTTCCCCCAGAAGGCCCATATCCTCAAGCTCAGCAAACCTCAGCAAACTGCGGGCGGAGATCTGCAGGAGCTGCAACGAATGTCGCAGGTTCTCCTTGTTTTTCATTTTTTTATAATATGTCGATGAGGGATCGCCGAACTCAAAAACAACCCCACGGATGATGGCATGAGCTGATTTGCCACCGACCAGAGAAAAAAAGATCACCATCTCCCTGAGAAGATAGAGGAGAAAGCGGGGCTGCTTTTCATTCTCCACAAAATTTTCCTTGGCCGATGATTTCAGCAGAAGTTCGGTAATCAGTCGAAATTTCTGGATGATATTTTCATGGCGGGCCTCAAAAAACTCCTTCACTGTAGAAATCGTGTCAGGGTTAAACTCGCCCTTGGTATGCAGAACATCTTCGGGGGTCAGCTCAATATGACTTTTCGCCGGATACTGATCTCTGCTGTAGCACAACAGAGCTGTTGCTAAAATGAAGGCATTGCGATCAGAGAACTGTACGGTTGTTGCTGAACGGTCAAATATATCGGAAAGAAGTATGTCGAGCGCCAGCTTCGGCTGCTCAAAATGGGCGACCAGGGTCTGGAGCGCGTTCAGAAAGGCTATCCGGTCATTTCTTGAGGGAAGCTCTTTAAGGTAATGCCAGAGAAACTCGAAAACCTTGGTGCCAAAGCTAACAAAACCTTGGATATTCTTTTCAAAGAAGCTCAGACGGAAATTGCCGTTACTATCAAAACAGTCCCGAAGCAGACTGATCAATCTAACCGCATCATTTTTGGAGATCGTGAAATCCTTGGCAATAACCGCATAGTCGTCATCATCAAACCAGACATTTTCATTTGCAATATCCTGGACCTTTTTTTTGATCGAAGACCTGCGTATAAAAAAACTGAGAAAATCCAGGATTTTGCCATGTAAAGGAAACTTCGTTTCCAGGCCTTCGCTGTTGACAGTGCTGGCTTCTGAACCTTTGACCGAAATGTTATCGTACATTGCATCAGGCAGATGATCCAACCCTTCCTGTATGTTGCACAGTGCTTCGCTCTGTAATTCTTCCCGATTATCGGTTTGTTCGGCAAGTTCCAAAAAATCCGATGCCCTGGTCAGGCGCTGTCCCATCACTTCCGGGCGGATATTAACATAACCGGCACTATTGATACTGTTAATAACCTCTGATGCCATCCTGGGGCTACTTCCATATTTGGCCAGTATCAGCCGCGAGATCTGGACCACCAAGGTCGAGCGTTTGGGGTCGGTATGCAGATTCTCCATAAACAATTGCGTGTTATTAACCTCAACAGGAATTTTCTTGAGGTCCTTGCGCCGATCCAGGGACGCAACGATCGCATCATAAACCGTTGTGAATAGGGCAAGACCCTTATCCGGGGCCGGACCAATGATCGAGGGTTTAATTTTGTCAACCAGTTTCTGAAGAGCTATGGATTTTACCTTGTTCATTGCCGCCAGCAAGGTCAGATTAATATTGGATTGGCCATATTCATCCAGGACAACAAATCCTTCCCGATGAGGGTTCTCGTAAAATTTGATCAGAATCCGGAGACTGGTTTCCAGCTTACGATAATCCTCTTCTCCACCGGCACCTGTGTCGAAAGAGAAATTAAAAATATTCAGCGAACTGAAGGACTGAAAAGCCTCCATCAACTTTACATAAAGACCTCTGCCTTGTGTTTTCACCCTTTTTTCAATGATTTTTGCCATCTGACAGTCGAGAAGAATGTTGTTGAACGACAACTCGTAGTCATAGATCTCGGAATCCGACTGATTCGATGTGTATTGCTGTCCGCGAAGGCGACAATATATTGTACGGTTGAACTCGGGAAATTCTGCAATCTTTTTCAGAGCTGCAAGAAAAGCTTGGATCTTCTGATCAATCTCCTGTGAAGAGGCAGCTGAATGACTTCTTTTGAGAATTCCGGCAAACAGGCATGCAGCATTGGCCAGCAGTATTCGATAATAATCAAGCAGTCTTGTCTGCTGATTAAGGAGATCAATAAGCGATGACAGTGAAGCTCCGGATTCATCGACCCGGAGAGTATCATCTATACCTTCCAGCTGGTCATATAGGTCCTGTGCCGATTGGTCCAGTTGGAAATTGTCATCCTTATCGTTCATCTATTGCCTCAAGATAATAAGCAAGCATGGTTACGCTCCTCCTTTCCGGTTCATGTAACTAACGGTAACGTAAAACCAGTGATCTCTGCAAGAGTTGATACATTTATCCGGAATATTTTGGACCATTGGGACCACAGGATTCAGAACTAATTGTTTGTTTGACACCTCTTTCCCATGCAACTTTTTTATGTTATCACAAGCAGTTATGTAGCCTTTAATAAAGATAGGGACGTGCAGTGCACCA
>Ga0224507_10000640_pt1 | contig 13585 bp, 10 predicted proteins | sample SF_Jan12_sed_USG_3_FD_170159 | JGI IMG/M metagenome (GOLD analysis project Ga0224507, IMG submission 170159) | Sediment microbial communities from San Francisco Bay, California, United States - SF_Jan12_sed_USGS_13 | ecosystem: Environmental > Aquatic > Marine > Sediment | place: USA...
GACGTATTAGCAAACGAGGTTTTTGAAAAAACAGCCATTTCTGAAAACGCAGAGTCAGAATCAGACAAAAATATACTTCCACCTAAACTTGATAATTCTGACCATTCAGTTACAACAGAAATTAATGTAAACCTACCTGAAACTGAATCTAAGCCTAATATTGAACCTAAGCCTAACATTGATCTCAATCCCATTGCTCAGTCTTTAATTACAACGGCAAACAAATCAATTATAGGAAAATCAGTTAGCATTCAGGGTCTTCAAAAGATATTTCAGTCCCTCAACCAAAGTGACTTCAACACTCTCCGTATTGGCTTAGTTGCAAGCCCTCAAATAATTAACACCGAGCTTTCCTGTCTTTCACGAATGACACTTATCATAGAGGAAACCGGTACAGAGTTGGTATTGCTTCGTTTACCCATATCAAGGGAACTTACAATATACTTAGTCGGCATCCCGCTTAATTCCAGTTTAAAAGGTGATCAACTAGAATACATTACATCACAACTTTCTTCTGTGTTTATCAATACTACAGATAGTAGTGACAACGATATTGCTCAACTTTCGGATGCTTTAACGAAAATTACAAACACAGAAATTAAACTATTTTTAAAAGACCAACTAAATATTCAGCCAATAAAAGACGAGGCCTTACACAATAAACTTGAATTTACTTTAATAAAAGATGCAGGTAGTGTTTTCATTGAAGATGCCGCTCACCATATGGACAGTTACTCACAATTTGAATAAAACTAAAGCTGGCTACACTGGAAGTAAATGAAGTTTATGCGTGTAAATGAGCATTTTTAGTTAACTTTCCTCGCACCCTTTTTTTGTGGCTTAATGGGTAAGCGCAGTCAACACGCTATAAATCTATTTCCGGAGATACCCTTAAGATAAAACAAGGTATACTACGGTGCTTAGCAAACGCTAGTAACCGGTCTCACTTAACTGTTTAAAACGAAAATTTATATAGTCGAACAGGACCCTAAATAACAATTATAAATATTAGCGTACATACTGCCAATCTACTAATAATGATTCCCAGTTGATTTGTTTACAGAGACATTAGCAGATCGAAGCTGTAATTCGTTTTCACAAATTGTTGTATTTTATTTTTAAAATGGAGGATATATGGAAAGTAATCTTGTTCAAGTTTTACGTCAACTTATGAAAGTAAAAGGTGTGACAGCCGTAGCCCTAGTGGGAAGAGATGGTTTTGTTATCGAAAGCACTTCAAACAACGACGTAGATATGGATGCTCTTGGCGCTATGGTTGCGACTGCAGTAGGTACAGCGGAAAGCCTAGGTGAAGAGTTTGGGCTAGGCGCAATGGACCAATATTTATCTGAATATGCAAACGGGAAAGTCATTATGGCAACAGCCGTGGACTACATTTTAGCAATATTTACAGATGAAAGCGCCATAATTGGTGGGGTTCGTTTTGCAGTTAAGAAACATTTACCTGAAGTAATAAAGGCATGCCAATAAATACAAATGAACTAATTGTTATAGGTGATGTACTCAATGATTTTATTGCAGGCGAAGGCGTAATTGCAGCTGCATTAATTGGCACTGACGGGCTAATCATTGATTCAGCAAGCAATTCAAATATCGACATGGATCGCTTTGGTGCATTACTAGGGGCCTACTTTGCAAATACTGCACACCGAACTCAAAAAATTCGGTTGTTGCCGCTGCCAAAACAAGAGGAAGCATCTTACGTTTTGTTAGCCGACGTATCAGGTGCCTTGTTCGCGTTATTTACCAATAACACAGCCCCCTATAACGAGTTTAATGAAAGTGATGTATATAATAATTTCAAAAAAGATATTCATCACGTAAAACTCGCACTATCAAAGGAAAGTATTCTCTAAATGAATTTTAAGGAGGAATCAATGTCAGTCGCTCAAACATTTTATGGCACTATTTCAAAGCTAGTCGACTTCCAACAAGCAGACTGGGAGACATTAGCCAATGAAGCCGAAGTAATCAAAACATGGGCGCCAGAATTAATTACTGTATTTTATGACACGCTATATAGCATCGAAGAAACTACTGCGGTTTTTCATGAAGGTGAACGAGCAAAGTTAGAAAATACTTTACAGAATTGGATTGTCGAGATATTAAGCGGTGATCAGGGTGATAAATTTTGGAATCACCAGCGTTATATTGCCCTTTTGCATATAAAACGTGGTACCAAAAATCTTTATATGCTTGGCATGATGAACCGCTTGCAGCAAGTCTTTATTTCGAAATGCATGGCCAATTATGAGCAAGAGAAAGCCGTTCGTGTTTACATGGCTTTCTTACGACTATCGGGTATGGTTGCAGGGATTATTGCGCAGTGTTATGACGAAGTAACTGAAACAAGTATGTCGGTAGGACTTAAGCGTGTTGGATTAAATGAGGCGCTAGTTACTCGCATAAAAACGATGCAAATTGACAAAATGCTACAGGAAGCCAAAGAAGCCTGAGTTTAATCCATTTGAAAAAGTAAAAATAAGTACGAAAATAAGTGCGAAAATAAAAAGGGCTTAGAAATCGTTTAATTTCTCAGCCCTTTTCTAGCATTTTGTTATTAATATTAATTACGCCTCGAAAATCCCTTTCAAGATAAAGTAAAAAATAATCGATAATATAGCACCTGCTGGTAGTGTAACTATCCAGGATAGAAATACCGTTCTTACAACACCAAGATTTAATGCACCAATACCTCGTGCCAAACCGACCCCTAAAATCGCACCAACCAGTGTATGAGTCGTGGAAATCGGCAAACCCGTACCAGAAGCAAGTACTACGGTAATTGCAGCTGCAAGTGTCGCTGCAAATCCTCGGCTAGGTGTAAGCTCGGTAATACCACTACCTACCGTTGCTATTACCTTGTGGCCATACATTGCTAAACCGACAACAATACCAACGCCACCAAGTAACAGTATCCAAATTGGCATTGCTGATTTTTGGGTAACCTCACCACCACTTTCCACAATTCCAACAACTGCGGCAACTGGACCGACCGCATTTGCGACATCATTAGATCCATGAGCAAAAGCCATTGCACAGGCAGTAACCATCATTAATATAGCAAATATCTTTTCCACGTTGGTAAAGTGAAAATCTTTATCTTTTTCGGGATCAAATTTTATTTTATTTATTTTGTATCGACCAAGTACCATTACTAATACGCCGATAGCAAAGGCAATAAGATAACTTTCAGACGCACTAACCTCAAGCCCTACGTGCTTAAGCCCTTTGAACAAAGTGACCAACGAAATAAAAAAACCAACAAGAAACATATAATACGGTACGTATTTTCTTGCGTTTTCAAATGGGGAGTCGGTATTAAGAATTAACCGCTGAACACTCAAAAATAGTAAAAAGGCAATAGTCCCGGCAAGCAAAGGAGATACAATCCAGCTTAATGCGATAGAACCAACTTTAGCCCAGTGCACCGCATCCATACCAATACCCACCGCAGCAAAACCAACAATCGCTCCAACAATTGAATGGGTAGTTGATACCGGCCAGCCATAGAATGAAGCGATAATTAGCCACACGCCAGCAGCTAAAAGTGATGCCAGCATACCGTAAACTAGGAGCTCGGGAGTGCTAGCCATTAACTCTGAATCAACCATACCTTTGCGGATGGTTTTAGTAACCTGCCCTCCCGCTAGGAATGCACCGGCGAACTCGAAAATAGCAGCAATGATAATTGCTTGCTTAATCGTTAATGCTTTTGAGCCAACCGATGTGGCCATCGCATTAGCTACATCATTTGCCCCTATACCCCACGCCATAAACAGACCAAAGACAATGGCCAAAATAATAAATACAGTTCCGTATTCCAAACCAAGTAACCCTTTATCTTGCTAACATGAGTTCAAGGCGACTGCCTACACGTTGAGACTGATCAGCCAATTCACCGATCCATTCGATAATTTTATATAAAAACATTACATCAACTGGCGGTAAGTTTTTTTCGATTTTAAATAACGTCGCTCGAATTTTAATTTGTATTTTGTCGGTATCACTTTCAATTTGATCCAGCTCCTTTATCATGGATTTGACCAAATCCACTTCAGAACCACGAAATCCAGTTTCTACCAATTCGTCCAATTCATTTACGGTTTTATTTGCCTGTGCAGCCGCATCAACACAGCGAGACAAGTATTCAATAAAAATAACCCCCATTCCTTCTGGGAAAGTCATTTTACGACCGGTCATAATTCCCGCAATATCCTTCGCCTTATTAGCAACCTTATCCTGTAAACGTAATATATCAAGAAGATCAGTTCGAGAAACAGGCATCATCATGCCCGTTGGCAGATGAAGCCGCATGTCTTTTTTTAATTTGTCAGCGTCCTTTTCCAGTTTAGATATATTCTTTTGCACATTTTTCGCACTAGTCAAATCGTTGGCAATAATTGCTTCAAAGAACGGAATTAATTCCTGTACACAAATCAACACTTTTTCCATGTGAGTCTGTAGAGGCTTGATAGGGGAACGCCCAAATAATCGGTACATATAGTTTTTTGAAACCACAAGAACATCCTATTTTTGCTATTAATGTGTGGACAGAAGAAAGTATACCTATCAACACGATAATATCAAACAATAGGCAGTTACAAGTTTTACACCTATATTGCAATTGACGAAAGGTTTATGGTTTTTTTGGGGAATCAGCAGGAGGGACGTATTTCACTACATTTCCCGGATAAATCAAATCGGGATTTTTTATTTTGCTCCACCGCGCAAGGTCTGGGTAACGAAATGGATTATTTAAATACGTACCGGCAATAGTCCATAAAGTATCACCTCTAACTATGTCGTGAGTACCGTATACCGGGGGAGTAAATTTTGGTGATAACATCGCGTCGTTTACAGTACCTTTGTTTACTGCATGTTGTTTTACTAATGATTCAGTTGATACTTCTTCAGTAATTTCAACTAATGGCGCTGCTTTAGGTATTGCATCAAGCGCAACTTCAGGCGCTATATTTGGATCAATTTCAGGTTTATTTTCGACAGATATCAACTCCACTTCAATTTTTTCAATCGGAGTAAATGAATCAAATGTTGCAACCACCTGTTGATGAGCAACACTTATACTCTCGCCGTACTTTTCAGCTACTGTTTCGATGGGGAAATTTAATTGTTCACTGTCAGCAATGTCACTGGGGGTAGTTTCCGTTAACAATACCAACTCTTTCATCTTCGTTGTATTAAAGCTATCGGGTAACACACCATAATGCTCAGCTAGAAAAACACCTGTAGCAGCAACAAGAATGCTAGCAACCACTCGGTATGATGAAGTTCTATTTTTATCTGGAGAATTATTCTCAATGCGACCAAGAATTTTCCTGATGGCCTCTTCTTTTTTTACTTCCCCTTTCTTATTAATTGTTCCTTCCGGATTGATCTCTTCTTCGTTGTCAATATCCCCTTCCTTATCAACCCCATTTTCTTTATGAATAATCTTATCTTTTTCAATCGTTGATTGTTCTTTTGTATCCTGACTGAAATGTGATTCTGGTATAAAATTCACATTCTTCTTGTCTTCATTGTTACCGCTTTCGATTACTGATTCAGCATTAACAAGATCATCTTCCTCGTTTATTTTTTCTACAGGGATATCAGAACATGAAGTATTTATTGAAACTGACTTTAAAAAGGGTTCTTCAATACTGCTTGTAACATTCGCTAAGTCAGAAAGTGTCACCAGACCTGGATCAATTTCTATTTCTTGCTTAACGAGATCCACGTCCATCCCGAAACTACTAATCTTTGTTTCAACACTAGAAACTACAGGGGCGGTTTTAGCTTCTAACTCTGCTTCAAAACTGGATTCAATATTGTCCGAAATAAGATTTGTGTCTAATTCAAAGATTGTCCCCTCCGTTGTCATATCATCCGAAATTATTGAGCTTTCTTTATACAAACCGAGTGTTTTTTCTTTTTCCGCTATTTGAGATTCAATCGACGTTTGATAAATAGAGACCTGTTCATTTAAATTGGCGGTAAAAAATCCCGCCACATCATCCTCAAAAGCCTCTGCGCCAGAGTCAAAGACAATTGTTTTTTCATCGTCTTCAACTAAAGAACGTACGTCATCATTTTCTGTCGTGAGATCGGAGTCTTCAGCCAATAAAGAGTTTTCAACCAACAGTGGATCTCGGGGTAATAAAACATCATCAATACATAGTGTATCGTTTTCTTCTCTGATAAATTCCAGTGAAACAGTTTCATCCTCAAACATTAATAACGGTAACGTAGGACTAATACTTTTAGCTTCAGCTTGAGGCGCCAATTTAGACTCGATAACGACCTCTGATTCTAGCTTCGAATCAAACTCCTCTCCTAAATCAGCATCAAATCCGGTCTTTATACCTCTGTCACTATCAATACCTGAATCAACTTTTGACTCAATATTAAAATCAGTTACAACCCCCGTATCAAAACCCATAACCTGGCTATCTTCATCAACCGCGGGCAGCATCAAATTGATCTGGTCTTCGTTGTTGAACTCGGCATTTAAATCAACTTCAGACTCATCATCCGTAAAGTCATTAATAGTTGATAAAAAGTCATTACCCTGAAGAGTTAATTTGAATTGATCTTCTTCACTCAATAGTTCGGATTTATTTATATTTTCACTTAAAGCCTGGGTAAATATTTGTGGCGCTTGAGACTGAGCTGTAATATCCGAGTCACTAATAGCCATCTCGTCGATTACTGATGTATCGAGCTCAAAGCGACTTTCTACCCCAGGTTCTACCCCAGGTTCTACTCCACTTTCTACCTCTGCATTAAGGTCATTTTCACTTACAACTTCACTCTCTATTTTTTCTTCCACTTCCAGATCTGGCACGTCTGAATTAGGTGTTTCGTAGCCTTCATCCTGACTAAAAACTTCTTCCAACCCAATTAAATGCTCCTCCTGATCCACGCTGCCAGATAAATCAGGCATTGAGTTTTTAAACTCAGCTATCTCTGAGTTTTGCTCATCAAATACAGAAGCAACACTAACAACTGCCTTGCTTAATACTGTTCCACGTGTAACAAGATCGTTAATTATATATTCTGAGTTTTCATTTATGTGATGCTGTTGCTTGTTATTTTGTTTAGTTTTTTCTTTATCACGGCCCTGCTTTCTAATCTCCCAATTTTGGTCATTGCTGCTTGCCCACTCACTTAATGCACCTGAATTTTTCATAGAAAAAAGGCGATCGAAGTTTGTTTCTAGAATCAGTTTGTCATTCCAAACCAGGGTTCTATCAAAAACATTATCTTCAACAAATGAAGGTGGTGCAGACCAGTTTTGATCAAAGTCATTAGTTATTTCTACAATCTCATCAACCCAAAAACCGGTGATACCGTGCCGTGTATAAGCCATAATAAACCGACCATGCATAACGGACTCAGGTGTGACCAGGGAAAATTTATGATAAAGATTTACAATTGATGCAGTAGATTCACGGTATTGCAATATGCCTGCAATAAAGTCTGCCTGCCTGGGTAATTTATGGAGAGCTTTTGCGTTTACGATTGAGTCCACATCACGCGCAGCTACACAGCAGGCAATGGGGCCCACTCTGAAAATTAGTAATTGCTCATGTGCGTCGATTGCTTTCATTTTACTTGGCTGTTACTCAATCAGTTATCCTGTTAATGATCCCCTCAATCCTAGGAACCTGTCAGGCTTAACACTGTTTGGCTATAAATTTGTGAGGTCAATCAGATTTTCGCTTCAAACGTTTAAGCCCGACAGACTCCTAACGACACGTAATATCTCGCAAATAACATCACGCCCTATTTAGGATAACGACCAAAGAAAATGTATATTTAGACTAATTTTAGGGGTAAGCGTTTCACACTGATATCTTCCGCTCGTTAAAGGGGTATCTACAATATGAGAGTTTATTTTCAGAATGAATCGAAATTGAGGGTGTTAAATTGGTGAAACGTTATTACAAATATCTAATTCCAAGTACTTCATTGTAAATACTTAACGAGAATTAGACGTATTTCAAGTATAAAAGAGAAGCAGCAGAAGTAAGAGTTACAAACAGATTACTCTTCAAAATCTTCGTATTTTAATATTTCCTGCGCCCACTCAAGAACAGAGCGTACTCTAGCCGACACAAGATCAACCGCATCACCGTAGACTACCCATCGATATTCTTCATGTTCTGGACGGCCAATCTCAGGGTTAATTGGAAGGTCAACCGTCTCCTGGTTAGTTTCCGCTAGATAGTAACGCGCAATTTTCCCGGGACCATAAGGCCCTGTTTCACGAAAACGATGCCCCCACTTAAACTGTAAATCAGTGATGGTTGATTCTTCTTTTACTTCCCTATGGGCCGCCTCTAGAATTTCTTCACCTTCTTCGACAACACCTTTGGGGAAATCCCAGTGGGTGTATGCACGAAGCAGTAAGTACTCAAACTCACCTGCGTGTCGTCGAACAATAACGACTCCAGCTGAGATTATTTTGGCTTTCATGGCCTGCCCCTGATTATCCATATAAATCAATATGTCGACTCAATATATACTACTCTTTAACAAAACTTGAAAAAACTGACAGAATTTAGGCCTAAATTTCATTTTTTCATACGATAATAAAGAATAACTAAGTCATAACCGACATAATAAATTAATTCTATTTAAAACTTAATATTCACTATACTTACGCGAACTTAGATGTAATTACAACAGGCCCTCTTTTGCTCAGTAATAAATCACAAATCATCGCTCGTCCAATTCTTATCATAATCATGGTAAGTATTATCGTATCTGTGCTGCACAGTGCCAATAGTTTTGTAACAGTAGAGGGTATAACCTACGACTGGAGAATGAAACAAACAAGAGAGAATCTTGAAATAAATAATGATATCGCCGTTATTTTAATCGATGACGCATCACTACAAGCGATGGATAACTACGCAGGACGTTGGCCCTGGCCACGGTTTGTATATGCCGATCTATTAGAGTTTCTCGCATATGCCGAACCGAAAGGCGTGTTATTTGATATCACCTTTACTGAAAAGCACAAAATTAACAGGGAAAAAGGTGAAACAATTAACCCGGATGACCTCGAACTTGTTCAAGCAACCGCCAATTACCCATTTGCCTATCATTCTATTCGATTTGTGCTGGATAAACTTCAAAGTGATGAGTCAGGTAAAGCACAGCTAAATAAACCGTTACCCAAACACTTCGAATCACGTTATTCAATAGAGGATAGAACATCCGAAAAACACCCTAAATCCACTGTTGTTTCCGGTTTAACGGCCCCAAATAATAATTTTTATTATCTGCCTTTTTCTGAACTGCTGGAACAGAGTAACGGTATTGGTGTTGTTGAAGTTCAAACAGATAGTGATAGCGTCCTGAGACGAGCCAGATTATTTCATTCTTACCTGGGAAAGCACTATGCGTCCTTATCCACTACAGCACTGCTTGATAACTCACCAGTTACCAATATTAACCGCAAAGATAACAAATTAAATTTTGACAACCTTAAAATCCCCATTGATTCTAATGAAAAAATGCTGGTTAACTATTATGGTAAATATAAAGAATTTTCTTTCAGTGGGATTATTTCCTCACTACAAGATATTCACGATGGCAACCTCGACAACTTACTAATAGACCCGGCCGAACTCCATGGTAAATACATTTTCATTGGTGGCAGTGCCGCAGGTTTAAACGACCTAAAAAATACACCAATGGACGCAAATTTACCCGGAGTATTCATTCATGCGTCCATCCTTAGCAATATTTTAGACAATGATTTTTTGACGCCTGCGAATAATCAATTTACCTACGCATTAATTTTCTTATTCGCCTTACTTACAACTATCAGTGTATTGTTTGTTAAAAATCTAGTTATTCAAAACGGTCTTCCTATTTTAACGGGCGTTACTTTTGCCTGGTTTGCTTACTACCAGTTTGAACACAATATCGTAATTGATATTGTCTCCCCGCTTTCATCATTAGGCTTAGCGTGGATGCTTTCATTTACTGCAATGGTATTGATGGAAGGCAGAGAAAAGCGAAAATTTAAACGTATGATGGGGCAGTATCTCTCCCCTGCTGTGCTATCTATTTTAGTGGATAATCAGGAGGATTTTGCAAAAGCAGAAATCGGCAGCAAAGAAAATATCACGATGCTTTTTTCTGATATACGCAGTTTTACCAACATGTCAGAAAAACTCAGTGCTGAAAAAGTTGTTGAGCTTTTAAACTATTATTTTTCATCAATGACTGATTCTATATTTGCCCATGAAGGCACTATCGATAAATTTATCGGCGATGCCATTATGGCTTTTTGGGGAGCACCAATTAAGACCGCTGATCACGCTGACAAAGCGACGCTATCCGCACTTGATATGATCGCACGCTTAGAGGAAGTTAACGTGTGGATAAAAGCCAAAGGACTTGATCCAATAAAGGTAGGCATTGGCATTCACACGGGTGATGCAATTTTAGGAAACATTGGATCAGTGAATAAACTCGATTACACCATTATAGGTGACAATGTTAATCTCGCTTCACGCATTGAAGGGTTAACCAAGCAATATGGCGTTCCATTACTTATCACTGAAGACACTTTCCAACAACTTCAAACAGACATTCCCTGCTTGATTGTCGACATGGTAAGAGTGAAAGGTAAAAAAATACCGATTAAAATATTATTACCGCTGAGTTATTCTGCCAACCCATCTGAATCGGATAAACAGAAAGTAAAACAAAGAGTAGAAAATAGCGACAAAGCCTTTCAATACTACCTTGATCAGCAATGGCACAACGCTATTACTATTTTGAACGAATTGCCTGACGAACCTGTGCATCAAATATTACGAGAACGTTGTGAAAACTACCAAAAAACACCGCCAGAAAAAGACTGGGATGGTGTGTTTACCATGACGAGTAAGTAACCGTACCAATTTGAACTTACTCTAAGCATTTTTACGTGAGCAACATCACACTTCCCTACACTTAATACCTTCCTAAAAACCGGTTTATTTATTGCTATAGTTACCAATGACTCTTTAACTCATTGCAATTTAAAGAGAAGTTAGCGCTTATATGACGCAGGTGAGGTGTTTATTTGTAAAGTATAACGCGACCAAAATACCTTACCTACTAAAGAAATACTTGAAATCGCCGACATCTAGTGTGTATCAATACTGATAAAGCATTATCCGCTGGAGAGAACAAATGAAAAAGCTTAGTCTAATTCCCGCGCTATTTATTGCACTAGTTATAGCGCTCCCGACACCCGTCTTTGCCGGCGATATTATGTACGTTATGAGTGCGCGCGCCAAACTGCTCTCAAGTCCTGCTTTTGGTTCAAAAACAATTGAAAACGTAAGCAAAGGTGAAAAAATTCTAGCTGTAGAGAAGAAAGCCAACTGGTACAAAGTAATTTATAACGATAAAACAGGATGGGTATCACGCTTGTCTGTTTCATCACATCCACCACTAAAACGTACACGCCGCATGGCTGGAGCAGATACAAAGCTAAAAGATAATTCACGTAGAAGAGCAAGCAGCGTATCAACCACTGCCGCCGTACGTGGCCTAACAGATATTGATCGTTCACGTGTTAGTAATAACGAGCAATTGGATTATGCATCTGTAGAGCTAATGGAGAAATATCAAGTTAACAATTCAGACGTTGTTGCTTTCATGGATGGAATTAAAGATTAAATAAGGTTTAGACACTTGTACCAATAAAAGTGATGAGTCTCTCTCAGCTTATTCTCATCCATACATGCTTTAGATAATTATCAAAATAATGGAAATACAGCGAAGGGAATCGCCTTATGTATAAAATAAAACATCCACTCATTGCCCTTACACTAATCACTTCAAGCTTTTTACTTTCTCATACGGCATTTTCTGCTGACGAGAATTTTCGCCTCAGAGCACATCAAAATAACGCGGATATAAACACACTAAGCGATATAGAGGCGGAAATAAAATTTGGCAACACGGTATCGGCCCGTATTCTTGGTCAATTCAAAGAATATGATAATGAAAAACTAAAACGTTATGTATCGCTAGTAGGTAAATCACTGGCAATGAATTCAAGCCGTGACGAAATCGAGTTCCATTTTAGCATCCTTGACGCTGACTTTATTAATGCTTATTCAGCACCAGGTGGTTATGTATTCATCACTAAGGGTGCAATAAAGGCCATGCGAGACGAGTCAGAGCTGGCTGCAGTTTTGGCTCACGAAATAGCACATATCACTGAAAAACACATTATTAAGGAATTTAAGATACGGGGCCAGGATAACTCAGCTACAGCTGGAATATCCAATCTTCTCGGGAGTTCATCCAGTTCGGCAAAAGTTGCATTTACTCAGTCAGTAGACAATGCAGTTAATAAATTATTGAATAAAGGGTTTAAAAAAGACGAAGAACTTAATGCAGATAAGGTTGCATTACTTTTATTAGCAACTACCGGATATGACCCTTCATCAATGCAACGTTACCTAAAGCGTATAAAAAAGATCACGAACAAAACAAAGCCAACGAAACACAAACCCACACACCCCCCTACTTCGCAACGTATTAAGTCATTACAATCAATTGCAAAACAGGAAGGGCTCGACAAATTAAAACTACCAAAAGCTAAGTCTAGGTTTAAAAAATATGTCAAAATTTAAAGTGTTCGGATTATATAAAAATAAAGCACGAATACTCTTAATTTATTTCTGTTTGTTATTAATCAGCATAAGCTCTGTATTGGCCGACCAATATCATTACAACAATGTGCTCATCGGTAACCGTGCAACAGGCTTGGCCGGCTCATATGTGGCAGTATCTGACGACCCTTCGGGTCTATTTTACAATCCATCCGGTATTGTGTATTCATCAACCACCAATATCACAGCCAATATGAATGCGTACAAATATGCACGTACTAAATATGTCGCTGCTCTAACAACATCAACCGGAAAGAACGTAGACTGGATTCGCACATCATCAGCTTTAGTACCAAGTTTTTTTGGAATAACGCAACCCCTAGGGCCAGGAACTATTGGTTTTTCCTATGCAATCACAGATTCAATTTTAGAAGATCAAACTCAAAGTTTTAACGATATTCGCCAAGCTGGAACTACATACACTATCAATTTCAACAATCAAGATATTACAAATAATGTAGGTCCGTCTTATGCTATCGCGCTCGGTGAAAAAGTTTCATTAGGACTTACTGTTTATGCCTATTTCAGAAATAAAAAGCGGATTTTCAATCAAATATATCAATTAGCCACTGATGGCATAGCCAACGAAAACTTGGTAGATCAACCACCCTTTTATATTTCAAATCAATATTTTTCATTAAAAGAATATGGTGTAAAACCCATACTGGGCATCACCTATTCGCCCTTTGATAAATTGTCATTGGGATTTACGTTTACACAAACGTACCTATTCAAATCAAGCATTGAGCAGCAAGATAGTGAGGCATCTAATATTTGTTACAACTCAGTTATTGATAAACAGGAAAGATGCGATAGCGCCACACCAACGTCATTTCTCCTTACTCAACAAGGTGCAAATACAAAAC
>Ga0224507_10000642_pt1 | contig 13556 bp, 8 predicted proteins | sample SF_Jan12_sed_USG_3_FD_170159 | JGI IMG/M metagenome (GOLD analysis project Ga0224507, IMG submission 170159) | Sediment microbial communities from San Francisco Bay, California, United States - SF_Jan12_sed_USGS_13 | ecosystem: Environmental > Aquatic > Marine > Sediment | place: USA: California...
ACCTTTTCAGGGACGGACACAAAAACAGAGAAGATGAAGAAACCGTACGACAAAAGGTTGATAAACTAATCAAAAACAATATAATAGAACTAGAAGCTCTCACTTATATTCGCGGTCGCTCTATATCACGCCAATACGTAATAATTGACGAGGCCCAGAATTTGACCCCACATGAAGTGAAAACTATTATTAGTCGAGCCGGAGACGGGACAAAGATGGTGCTCACCGGCGATCCCTATCAAATAGACAACCCCTATTTGGACTCAAGTAGTAACGGGCTTGCCTATGCCGTTGATAGACTAAAAGGTCTCAACGTGCACGGCCACGTTACCTTGCGCAAGAGCGAGAGAAGCAGTTTAGCCGCCATTGCAGCAGATTATCTTTAAAAAAAGATAAAAGTAATAAATTAAGCAATCTTACTTATCTTTTATTCGTTTTCTATGTTACAGCATCAGTTTCCATAACCCAGCTCTACGTCTATTGCCGTGCCTTAAAAACGAAATAAAATCCTGTGTAATTTTTGCTCAATTTATCTCTTCCGAGTTCCAAATAATTGTAAGTGGTTACAGGCACCTCATTTTCATGCGGTTGCCTCTGCCCCCATAAAAGGGCTATAGCGAACAGCGGCAACTGTATATATCTGAGACACCTGTGACCACTGACTATCTCACGGTGTATTAAATCAGTTAGTTACAAGACCTGTGACCAGATACAAAAATTTAGCTATAGAGTGAATGTAAATGTCCGGAAAAAAAATAGTGATCATCGGAGGAGTTGCCGCCGGTGCATCAGCCGCTGCTAAAGCTCGCCGTTGCGATGAAGAAGCGAGCATTGTTGTTTTTGAAAAAGGAAAAGATATCTCCTATGCCACCTGCGGTCTACCCTATTATCTTTCTGGAGTCATTGCCAGCCGTAAAAAATTATTAGTAACCAAGGCCTCTTTTTTCGAAAAACGGTTTCAGGTCAGTGTCCGAACCCAGCATGAGGTAACAACCATTGACCGACAAAATTCCATGGTCGAATATATAGATCATGCCACAGGCACAACTGGTTGGGAACCCTATGATCGACTTATTATCGCACCGGGCTCATCCCCTCTGATCCCTCCCATCCCCGGCACAGACCTTCCCTTTGTTTATACACTCAAAACCCTAGAAGATACCGACCGAATTCACCAACACCTCAATGAACGTAAACCCACTAAGGCTGTAGTGATTGGGGCAGGGCTTATTGGCCTGGAAACCGCTGAAAATCTGATCCGATTGGGGATAGAAGTCTCGGTGGTGGAAATGGCCTCCCATATCCTCCCATTCATGGACAGGGAAATGTCCGACATGCTGCGTGACCACACCGCACAGGACGGCCTAAACTATTACCTCTCCGATGCAGTAACAGCCATCCGCCAAACCGGTGATCAAGGGATAGTAGAAACAAAAAATGGTGAAATCCTAAAAGCAGATTTAGTAATCATGGCCGCCGGAATCAAGCCCAATATCGAGCTCGCTCAAGAGGCCGGTCTTACCATCGGTGAGGCAGGCGGCATCGTAGTTGATAAATATATGCAAACCAACGATCCGGCCATTTACGCTGCTGGCGATTGTGTGGAAACCATCAACCTGGTCACCGGCAAGCCCATGATTTTCCCCATGGGCGCAGCGGCCAATAAACAAGGGCGGGCCGCCGGGGCCAACGCGGTTGGTAGAAATATTAAAGTAAAAGGATTCACCGGCACGGTGATCGTTAAGCTCTTTAAACATACCTCCGCAAAAACCGGTTTATCAGAACGTGAAGCCTTGGCCGAAGGTTACAAACCCTATCTGTCTTACGTGTTAACCCTCCACCATGCTGGTTATTATCCGGGTGGTAAAGATATCCGGGTTAAGACCATTTGCGATAACGATACTGGTCGCATACTTGGGGCACAAGTCATCGGACAAGAGGGAGTTGACAAACGCATTGATATCTTGGCCACCGCGATCTACGCGAAAATGGACCTTGAGGATTTGATGCATCTTGATCTATCATATGCTCCACCCTACTCTTCAGCCAGAGATCCAATTTTTGTGAGCGGTGCGGTGGGCCAAAATTTCTACGCAGGCGAATGGAGTCCCATCTCCCCAGGAGAACTTCACACCCAACTGAAAACCGAAAAAAATACCGTTCTTCTGGATGTACGTACTAAAAGAGAAGTGCAAAAAACCGGGGTTATTCCCCAAGCAATTCACATTCCCATTGATGAACTACGTGAACGGATAGATGAACTAGACAAAACACGGAATCTGGTACTTTATTGCGCCATCGGCCTACGATCCTATCTAGGATTCCGCATTCTAAAGATGAATGGATTTAATCATATAAAAGCCTTGTCCGGCGGAATCGGTTGCTGGACCTACCCACTTGAAACCTATATCGGCGGCTGAAAAAACAAGCAGGTAAGCGATAGACTCCTAGATGGGATAATTTATTTTTTCCGCGGCCCTAAGAATTTTGAATTTAATCCACAATAGTTTATAGCTTATCGGGTACTGCATGAGCATTCCCTCTGTGAATGCTCATGCAGTCATAGTTTTCCTCACATCCATCCTACGGGGCAAGGGCAAATAGCAAGAAACCAAGACAGGTTCAAGAATCCAACTCCGCTTCTCTAATTTTTTCCATACCATTTAAAACGTAAGGCGGCACGACCACCCCGGCTCTTTCGGCATTTCCAAAAGCCTGAACCAGTGATTCCAATGGGATACCGGTATTCTCCCAATAGGCCACCGGATCTGCGATAAAACCAGCAATTACCTCCAACACCTCATCATAACTTGACACGATATGACAAAAATTAGGCACCCAAGCAGGAGCTAACCGTACAGTATGGTTTCCAATCTTTTTCTCCGCAGTTGCCACCTTAAGCTGCTCAATGGTCGACTTCCACAGGTGCGAGCCCTTGTCTCCCAAACCGAAAGGATCCACAAAAATATGAGGGGCTGGCAAACTCTCATAAAGCTTTAAATTAGTGATGGCAATCAACAATTCCTCAAAAGTCCCCATCCCGCCAATATTATATATTTTAAACAGTGCCGAGCGATCAAGAATGTTTTGCCGCATGTGACGGGCTGAATTTTTAAAATTAAGAATCGCCGGAGGATTTAAATTAGCCTTCTGCCCTATCTTCTCACTATCAATGCCAACCCCAACCCGTAAAATACCTTCTGCCGCAGCCGCATCATCAGCTATCTTCATCACACCAGGACCGCTACCATGACAAATAGCAAATCGATTACCCATCTGTTCAATCTGTTTCATCTTGCGCAAAAAGTGATGAATCTGCTCAGTAAGAACCTCGTCAGTACCATCCACATGAGAACCGAACATGGCAATCATGGTATGTACATTATCAAGTTGCTCCTTGCCATGTCTTGTTACCCACAAACCTCGATAAAACTCTCGAACATGATTATGATTTTCATCCTCTTTGAAAATCATATAAAATCGGATCTTTTGACGGGAAGAAAGATCGCAAAAGCTCTCAAAAGTACTCTGATCAAAATATAAATTATAAAACGAATTATCAGTGCCCCTCGCACCATTCTTCTGATTATCCTTCTCCATCCAAATACTCTTACCGACAAACACCCCCACATTATTACGTTTCAAACCTCTTAAAGTATCGGTTGATGGAAACTCATGGGCAACAAATACCTTACGCAAATTCTGTTCACCACCCACCAGCTCAAGACTCTCTACAAAACCGCGTAGTTCTGGAGAGATCTGCTTGCCCACCCGATCTCCAGAAGTAATATTTCCCCGCGCCACCTCAAACACCACCCTATCCTGAGCAATTTCATGCCATTCATCCTCCAACATCTCACGGGGGATCTCAATACATTTTGAGCGAGTAAGGACCCGTCCATATCCTCCACGAATTTGAGGCGCAGAACTCAGGCCGTCAAACAAGGATTCACACACATCAAGATCAAAGATATTGGTAGCATCAGCAAAATCCACTCCCTCACGCAGGATTTTTTCCTGCCGATTGGTGGAAAGCACCCGGGCGGCAAGCCGAGCAGTGTCGCTGTCTGCTGGATAAAGCCTCAAACTTAATAAAATATCTTTCGTCGCAACGGGCCTATCGGATCCATTAAAAAGTTCAATCTGCCGAGGCACATTAATTCCGGATGTTCGTACAGCATCGAGTAAACGGGCGGCAAGATGGAATACTCCGGGCACATTTGTTTGCCGGTCAATTAATGCACAATAAGGTCCGAGGGAAATATGTAAAGCACCACAAAGAAAATCACCCGGTTCCATTTTATCTGGCAAGCCTCCATAAGACGGGTACTGAATCAAGCCCAAACCGCCTTTACTCTGGGCCAGAACCAGCTGAGCATTTTGCCCGGCAGAGAGCAAGGTATTGGATAAAAGGTAATTAATATTACTTAAAGGAATGTTAATTACCCCATCATCATTAACTTTGGCGGCCGAAGGCAAAAGAAGATGTTGCTCGCTAATAATTTCTTCTATTTCTGCTTTATTCAAAGACGGCCCCCGAGGAATAAATAACCGTCCAACAGTTGGATGACGGTTATGATCGGCCATTGTTTTAATTTCTGCAAATAATGTATCTGGAATGTTTCGATTCAAAGAATAGAGTTTTATAGGTATATCAATACGATGGAGTCGAGTATTAATTTCCGGTTCCTCTTCAGCGAGTTGAATATCAAGACCTATTTGAGAATGACCGCTTCTTCCCAATAAACAACAACGCTCACGAAAACGATTACCCGCAGATAAGTCGCTGATAATTCCTCTTAAAGTGTCTGTGGTATTTTCCAGCCGCATAAAGGCACCAAGCCTAGGAACCCCCAGGTCGTAATCCAAAGTCGGCTCGGCGCTCGGATCAACTAAAAGGTATCCGTCATTAGTTAGTAAAGGGCGACGTTGCATTACATCTCCTAAATTTTGTATTCATTTTTAAATAATCGGGCTATTAGCACCGATAATCCGTGCTAACATCCATTACATTTGACTTAGAAACGCAGAAGAAATATATTGCACAATCTTAATTACTTTCATTCCGAGCTCCTTAATATAACATGTAGTCCGATAATGTTATTCAAACGATTTCTTGTTTCAATTTAAACTTCATTATAATAACTTTAACGCTCAAAATCTTTATCAACCATAATAATAGGCAATTTTTTCCAAAGGCACAGCATGAATCGTGCTCCAATTTTTTCCAAAGGCACAGCATGAATCGTGCTCCAATTTTTCCATAAAACTTCAGATTAAAAATACACCGAACTGTAGCTTCCTGATTATTTTTTTGACAGAAAATAGGCCTTTTTCTATCTTTTTGAAAACTTAATTTTTTCCATTAAAACAATTTTATTACGAGAAAAGGAATTAATTGGGTATTTGGCTGGCAAAACCCACTAAAAATATATCCAAAACCATTGTCATAGCGCATTGCGGCAAGTCCCTAACATATTAAAATCAGGAAACTTTAGTAAACCGAATTAACCTTCAAAAAATGACCCACCAGCTACAAAAATAATATATATAATTTCAAGAACTATCTATTTAGTCAATCTCGCAATGTAAAGTATGGCTAAGCATGGAATGCTGGTAAAATTTGAAAAATGGGGTAGCAGGTTGTTAAGTTATAATATTATAGACCTAAGCTGTGGTCTGGATATCCGGCTGCATTTACCACCCTGCATCTCCTTCACCCGTCAAGAAGGAAGGAACAATGGGAACTGTCGAGCTACGATATTGCTTTGCTGGTTGAGGAAAAATCCACATTCAAGAAACTTTTAATCTCCAAACCGTTAAAACAAAAGACCGCGTAGCTGTTTAATCAACAAAGGGTTACTCGTACAATGATGACAGCCAGGTATATTATAGGATAAATCCAGGCCAAGTAGTTCCCTGTGACCAGCTTATTTAAAAGAACCTGGTCATGATCCATATTTATCATCTACGATAAGAAACTCCTTTGCCTGCAGCAGGACACACCCTTAGTAAGCTATACTGCACTCTCATCTCAAGCTCATCAGAACCAAAATCATGTTAACTACCAAATTAGCAAGATAAAATTATTATCCCACCTCTGTAACTCTACAAAAACGTAACGATCAAGACAATTTCACCCCATACTTCACAATCATGTCTGCCTTGCGACACCCAATCATTTTCGGAACCAGCAAACCAGCCCCTAACACCCTTAAACTATAAAAAAAATATTTTCTTATCGCTTCAGGCACATTCGTTGCGTTATTCACTACAATAACCATTTAAAAACCATAGTATTTATCGCTTACTTGCGATACATCATCAAAACTAAAAGAGTCACCCCCATGCAAACAACAATACTAGAACAGAGAGCGGAACAAATTCACCGCAAAGGGGATGCGCCCTTTTCCATATCCTGCGACAAGGAAAGTTTGGCTGGGGCTGTTAGCCAACGGGCGTGTGTATTTTGCGGCTCCAGAGTCGTCCTCTACCCTATTGCCGATGCACTTCATTTAGTACACGGCCCCATTGGCTGCGCAGTCTATACTTGGGACATCCGAGGTGCACTTTCCTCAGGTCCGGAGCTGCACCGCTTAAGTTTTTCCACCGACCTCCAAGAAAAAGACGTGATCTTCGGCGGGGAGGAAAAGCTCTATAAAGCCCTAGTGGAGCTCATCGACCGTCACCAACCAAAGGGTGCCTTTGTCTACTCCACCTGCATCGTGGGCCTTATCGGGGATGACTTAGAAGCGGTATGCCGCAAGGTCAGCAAGGAGAAAGGAATCCCGGTTTTGCCCGTACAATCGGAAGGATTCAAGGGTAACAAACGGGCTGGCTACGAGGCAGCTTGCAAGGCGATGTTTCGTCTGGTTGGTAAAGGAGATACCAGCTCAATATCGCCCCACTCCATTAACATCTTAGGAGATTTTAATTTGGCCGGGGAAACCTGGTTGATCCGGGAATATTTTGAGCGAATGGGGGTGGAGGTGGTTGCAAATATCACCGGAGACGGACGGGTGAATGATATCAAGCGCTGCCACGGGGCGGCCCTTAATGTGGTGCAATGTTCAGGTGCCACCATGGACTTGGCCAAAATGATGAAAGATAAATATGGAACCCCTGTGATTCGGGTTTCGTATTTCGGCATTGAAGACATGTCCGAGGCTCTCTACGAAGTAGCCCGATTTTTCAACGATCCTAAAATGCTGGAACGTACCAAAAACCTCATTCGTGAAGAACTGGCGGTGCTCACTCCTCGTTTAGAAAAATACCGTGGGGCCCTGAAGGGTAAAAGGGCGGCCATTTATGTGGGTGGTGCTTTCAAGGCCTTCTCCCTGGTAAAAGCCTTTCGGTTATTGGGAATGAAGGTAGTGATGGTGGGCTCGCAAACAGGTACTAAGGAGGATTATGAGGAGCTGGAGGAAATCACCGATGATGGCACAATTATAGTGGATGACTCCAACCCCCTGGAACTCTCAGCCTTTCTTAAGGAAAAAGATGTGGATATTTTTGTCGGCGGGGTCAAGGAACGGCCTATTGCTTACAAACTCGGAGTGGCCTTTTGCGACCACAACCATGAACGTAAAGAAATTCTAGCTGGCTACCGAGGGATGCTCAACTTCGCTAAAGAAGTACACGCTTCTGTCACCAGCCCGGTATGGCGCTTTGTACCCAGGAGAAATAAATGAAAATCAAAACCGCACCAAAAAACAAATTCGTTTCCACCACCAATGCCTGCAAGCTCTGCCGCCCCATGGGAGCGGCCATCGCCTTTCGGGGAGTGGAAAATGCAGTCCCCTTTTTACACGGCTCCCAAGGCTGCGCCACCTATATGCGGCGCTATATCATCAGCCATTTCAACGAGCCCATCGATATCGCCTCCTCCTCTCTGGGAGAGAAAAACGCGGTATTCGGCGGCGGCCCTAACCTGAAACTGGGTTTGGACAATGTGAGTGCCAAGTATAAACCATCCCTGGTAGGGGTGGCCACCACCTGTCTCACTGAAACCATTGGGGATGACGCACCGGGACTAATCAAGGAATATTTTCGGGAAAGAAGTGATAAAACGGATTTACCTGAGCTGGTCAATGTCTCTACTCCCAGTTACTCGGGCACCCATATGGAAGGTTTTCATGGCGCGGTGCAGAGCATCGTGGAGCAATTAGCCGATGAGAATGTGGCACCCCACGATGCTATAAATTTATTGCCTGGTTTTGTATCACCATCGGATATTCGCTATCTCAAGGAAGTTATGGCGGATTTCGGGCGAGCGGCCACCATTTTGCCCGACATTTCTGAGACCCTGGACGGTCCGGCCCTGCGGGAATACCCTCTTATTCCGCCGGGTGGCACCCCGCTTAAGCAAATCCACGCCATGGGCGGAGCCAAGGCTACCATTGAATTTGGCCCAACCCTGGACCCGAACAAAACCACCGGCACCCTATTAGAACAGAAACATGGGGTTAAAAATCATCTTATGGGTCTTCCCATGGGGATTAATGAGACCGATGCATTCTTTCGAGTCCTAGAACTATTAACCGGCAAACCCACTCCTGAGCGACATCAGGCCGAGCGGGACCGCTTGGTGGATGCCTATGTGGATGGTCACAAATATGTTTCCGGTAAAAGAGCGGTGATCTATGGCGAGGAGGATCTGGTGGTGGGGCTTACCGCGTTACTGGCCGAGTTCGGCATCCATCCAGTGCTTTGCGCCTCTGGTGGCAATAGCGGCAGATTGAAGGAAGCGATTCAGGCGGTAACCAAAGATATCCTCCCCGAGCAACCCCTGATCAGGGAAGGACATGACTTCTATGAGATAGCCGCCCTCACCGAAGAGCTCAAACCCGACCTCCTGGTTGGTCACTCCAAAGGATACCCCATGTCCCGTAAGTTGGATATTCCAATTATCCGACTGGGTTTCCCCATCCATGACCGACTGGGCGGCCAACGCCTGCTCCATCTGGGCTACCGGGGAGCACAGCAGATTTTTGATCTCATCGCCAACGCGATGATTCAGAAAAAACAGGATCGTTCTTCGGTGGGATATAGCTATATGTAAGGGGTATCTTCGTACTTCCCCGCTACGCCTGCCTGTGCCCAGGCTCCACCCTCAATGTTATAGGCTTAAGAATTTCAAGGTAATATATCGATTCAGCCGGGCACCAACAAGTGAAATATAACCATATTGCTTCATCATTATGAGAAAAGTGTAAGGACCCAAACCCTCTTCCCATCGACCAAAGAGCGACAGAGGTAAAACAAATTGATGGGAAGAGAGAGGGACCAGAGTAAAGAGAACAAAAAACTACATCAAAACTTAACTCACAAAATTTCCATAATAGCTGTACTGAACATGGGGACTACGCCCAGCAGGAGCATGGCTAAGGTGAGGGGGAGTAAACCGGATTTTTGCATCAGGCTGATTCCCAGGGGATTGAGCTCGGCTTCCGGTTGGACGATATAGGCCTCTTTTATTATCAGTAAATAGTAATAGAGGGAGACCGTGGAGTTAAGGGCGGCAAAAAGGACCATGCCGTAGAGCCCTTGTTTGGCGGCGGCGGCAAAGAGCATAAATTTGCCGGTGAACCCAGCTAGGGGTGGAATACCGGCCAGGGAGAACATGGCGAGCATCATGATGGCGGCAAGACCTGGGTGTTGTTTACTTAAACCACGCAGGGCGGCAAAGTTCTCGCCCCGCTCACGACCCACGATGGCGATGATAAAAAATACGGCAAAGTTAGCCACTGCGTAGACCGGCAAGTAATAGAAAATAGCTTGTTGGGCCAATTCAGACTCGCCAGCCAGGGCCATGACGATATAGCCCGCCTGGGCAATGGAGGAATAGGCCATGAAACGGCGTAGATTATTTTGCCGCATGGCTCCCAGATTGCCCACCACCATGGTAACTCCGGCCAGAAGCAGGAGCATATTTTGCAGCTGCGGAGTTGCCGGAGCCAGAGGACCAAAAAAGAGCAGCAACAGAAAGCCCACCGCTGTTCCTTTAGACGACACGGACAGGAAGGAAGTTACAGGCGTAGGTGCACCTTCGTAGACATCCGGAGCCCACATATGAAAAGGTACCAGGGTTAATTTAAAACCGGTGGCCACCAGAATGAGTACAATACCCAGATGCAGTAGCGGATCTCCGGGGTTAGCTGCAGTATAATTTGCCAATGCCTCAAAGGTCATACCCCCTGCCCTGCCGTAGAGAAAGGAATAACCAAACAATCCTATACAGGTGGAAAGAGTTCCCATGACAATATATTTGGTGGCTGCTTCTGCACCCAAATCATCACCCTTACGAAATCCACTGAGTACATAAAGCGGCACAGTGGCCAGTTCCATACCGATAAAGACGGTCAGCATATCGCTAGCGGAAACCACGGTGAACATTCCAAAGGTACACATCAGGATAATAGTACAAAATTCACCGGAATTACCCATGGGTCCCTTTTGATCGCCCTGGCCGGTAAAATATGAGCGAGCCAACAAGAGGGTAAAAAGGGCTGAGAGAGTAAAAAACTGTTTAAATAACAGGGCAAAACCCGCCACTCGATAGGTCCCGAGATAAACCATTTCCTGGTCATGGGGTTGAATCCAGATAAGTAAACTGACCACTATCAAGCCCACCCAGGCCAAATGATAAGATACGGCCTTATTACTGGCAAAAAGGTCAGCGGCAAGAACCGCGAAGCCCAAGAGCAAAAGGACAATATCTGGCAAAGGAATCATATTCATCTTATTGCATTACCTTATTAAAAATGGGATCGACCGCGCCGTTGACCAGATCTACTATCCAGCCGGGCAAGAGCCCCATGGCGAAAATGGTGAAAAGTAAAATGGTTACCGGTATTTTCTCCATCCAAGTGGCGTCGCCCAATAGTTGGAAATTTTCCTTAATCGGACCATTAACTACCGAATTGGCGGTACGGAGCACGTAAACTGCCGTCACCACAATGGATAGTATGGCCAATACCGTACAAACACGATAAACCGGCTCGGGATTAGCAAAAGCACCAAGAAATACTGTGACCTCAGCCACGAAGCCCGAGAGTCCCGGTAACCCTAAACCGGCTAGACCGGTGATCACAAAAGCCACCGACAAAAAGGGCATCACCTTCATAAGTCCTCCCATCTCTCGGATATCCCTCGTTTTGGTACGGCCGTAGATCATCCCAATCAGACAGAAAAAGAGTGCGGTCATCAATCCATGGGATATCATCTGTAAAACCGCACCCTTGAGCCCCACATAGGTCATGGCGGTAAGCCCAAAGAGCACCAACCCGCAATGGGAAACAGAGGAATAAGCGGTAATATATTTGAGATCGGTCTGCCTGATCGCGCCAAAGGCCCCATAGACCACGTTAATGGTTACCAGGATCAAGAAGATGGGCAGCCAGAACTGACTTCCTTCCGGCATCAAATACATGGCCACTCGCAAGCAGCCGTAGCCGCCAAGTTTCATCAAAACTCCGGCATGGAGCATGGACACGGCGGTGGGGGCGGAGGCATGTCCGTCCGGAGACCAAGTATGAAAGGGAAAAAGCGCCCCCAACACCCCGAAACCGGCAAAAATCAGGGGAAAAACCCAATTTTGAAAAGCCACCGGAAAGTGAACTTTAGAAAGGGCCATCATATCAAAGCTGTTGATCCCGGATTCGAAATAGAGAGCCAATATTCCGGCCAAGATGAAGGCGGAACCAGCCACCAGCATCAAAGTCAGCTTCATGGCGGCGTATTCTTTATCGCCAGTGCCCCACAGGCCGATGAGCAGGTACATGGGAAGCACCGCTATCTCATAGAACAAGAACAGGGTAAAGAGATCAAAGGAGATAAATACCCCATAGACCCCGCCCGCTAAGATATTAAGGAGGGCAAAAAACTCCTTGGTCTGGTTGTTGACATTCCAGCTGGCGAGAGTTCCTGTAAAAACTACGATTCCGGTAAGCAACATCATCAATACCGATATGGCATCCACTCCGATAAAATAATCAATATTGAGCATTTTAAACCAGGTAAGCCGCTGGGTGAAATGGAGCACGGTTTCACTAGTGCCCACCCCGGTACCTAGGGCTGTGGCACTGGCCATAAACTTAAAGGTCAGCAAAATGATTAAAATCAAATTGATACTGTTACCAATCAGGGCGGTTTTCTTGATCATGCCATGGTTTCGGTTATCCATGGGCAAAGTGACCAAGGCTGTCACCATGGGTAGCAACCAAATAAGGGTAAGTAGAGTGGAACCGTTCATATTATTTGTTTTTTTGACCTTTTTTATTAGGCTGTTGTTTTAGGATGTTTGATTTAGATTTTCAAAGTAAAGATCGCACTTAATTGAAGATCTTCATTTCTTTTTACCTCATCCCTTTATGCCGGTGACTTAAGGTTTGCAAGGGACGCATTCGATTTTACCGGGCGGCCACCATAGGGGGCAATGTTGTTGATTTAAGATTTCAAAAAAAATCTCTCGGTTCAACCGGGCACCCACAGGGGGGGGGGTGCCCCTACAGCTTCCGGGTAGATTCAACGTTTCGTAATCAGATATTTATCCGCAGAAATAGACAAAGGCTATACCGAGCATGGTGAGTCCCAGATAGCGGGTCACCAAGCCATTTTGTAAAAGGCGAACCCCCGTGCCTCCGAGCTGGAGCAGCCAACCAGTTAGATTCATAGAACCATCCACAATATGGCGATCAAACCATTTAATCGGCCCAGCGATGAAGCGAAAGATTATCTTATGAGTTACATAGAGATAGATTTCATCAATATAGAATTTGGCCACCAAGGTGCGATGGGCAAGGGCGAATCGTTGTTGCAAACCAGCCGCCAGGGTCAAGTTACCGCGTCCATATAAGAACCAGGCCCCGAACACCCCGGCTAAACCGGTCATTGATGCCACAAAGGGCAACCAGTGGGGATGAGCCTGGGCAGGAGCCAGCATGCTTGTCACAACTGGCGGGGTCATATAGTCGGCAAAAAAATCCTTCGCCAGATAGCCTATTAATACCGAAGGTACGGCGAGGATCACTATGGGCAAGGTCATAACCGGATCTTCATGAACCTGGTGCTCGGATGATGACTCACCATGAAAGATCAAGAAAAAGAAGCGAAACATGTAGAAGGCGGTGATGCCACCCACCAAAAGGCCGGTGATAAAAATAATCGGATGCCCGGCATGGAGAGCGGCCAGCAAAATTTCATCCTTGGACCAAAAACCAGAAAAGGGAAAAACACCCCCGATTGCCAAACAAGCCGCCAACACGGCACCATAGGTCCAAGGCATGAATTTACGCAAACCTCCCATATCTTTTAGCTCGTTGGAGTGAACCGCATGAATCACAGCGCCCGCCGCTAAAAAGAGCAAACATTTAAAAAAAGCATGGGTGAAGATATGAAACATGGAAGCAGTGAAGCCTAAAGACTCCACCAGTCCCCCGTGCACCGTTTTGGCAACACCCAGGGAAAACATCATATATCCCAACTGTGATAGGGTGGAAAAAGCCAAAATTCGTTTGATATCGGTTTGGGTAATGGCGATAACCGCCGCGAATAAA
>Ga0224507_10000645_pt1 | contig 13510 bp, 12 predicted proteins | sample SF_Jan12_sed_USG_3_FD_170159 | JGI IMG/M metagenome (GOLD analysis project Ga0224507, IMG submission 170159) | Sediment microbial communities from San Francisco Bay, California, United States - SF_Jan12_sed_USGS_13 | ecosystem: Environmental > Aquatic > Marine > Sediment | place: USA...
CCGACTCACCCTGCCCGCGCAAGCTCTGCGTCGCCATGGGCCCGGCCAGACACAGCGGAGATTTGCTGGCCTGCATACCGAATCGAATCCTGGTCCGCATTGACAGCCCTGCCGCAGCGGAGGCGCCTTATGACCTGCTCAGCCGTTGACCCCGCAGCACTGGCCCGGGCTCGCCGCCAGGTCTTTCTGGCCCTGTTTATTGCCATCGCGGTCACCCTGCACGTCCTGGAGGCCCTGCTGCCGTCACCGGTGCCCTGGCTGCGCCTCGGCCTGGCCAACATCATGACCCTGGCCGCACTTTATCTCTTCGACGGCCGCGCCGCCTGGGCCGTCAGCCTGGCCCGGGTCGGGGTTGGCGCCCTGTTGCTCGGCAGACTTTTCAGCCCGGGATTCTGGCTGGCGGCAGCCGGTGCTATCGTGGCAACATCTGCTATGATTATCGTGTATCGCGTCGCCGGACGGCGTTTGAGTCCCATCGGGATTTCGGCAATCGGGGCCGCGGGACATGCCCTGGGGCAAATCCTTGCCGCCCGCCTGCTGGTCATTCAGCACGCGGCAATCTGGCAGATTTTTCCGCTGTTTCTGCTTTTTACGGTCTTTTCCGGAATCTTGACCGGATGGCTGGCTGCCGGCCTGCTTGAGCAACTGAAGCAGCACCCGGCTTTTCAATCCGCAGGTGACGCCGACTCCGGTCCGTGCGGCGATCATTGCTCAGAAAGGTCTTAGCAGATGAACCAATGGCGACTGTTTTTCGCAGCGGCAACCCTGACCACACTCTGCGCCTGCGCTGGGCTGCAGGGCGCCAACACGCCTGCGGCGCTGCCGGCCGTTGCAAAGCGGCCTGCCATCCAGGTGACCGACCTGCCCTGTGCGCAAGTCAGCAGTACCGACCTGGTGACGCTGCGCTATCCGGGTGAGAATCTTTACCGGGGCGGTGCCGCACTGCCGAAGCAGGAAGGCCTGGCGTGTCTGGAGGTGTTGTCCGACTGGCTGAAGAACGTGCCGCAAGACCGCTGGCAGGTCACGGTGAGCGGCGAAGCCGGCCACGGCTTTGAGCCGCTGGCGCTGGCGGGCAAACGCCAGGAGCTGCTGCAACGATTTTTTACCCGCAAGGGTGTTGCGATAAACAACTGGGAGTGGCTAACGGTGGCCGGTGCCGGCGAGCAGCTGCAGCTGCTCGAGCTTAAAGACTCGCCCTGACCCCTTGCAAGGTGGCACGATCGACCGTGTAGGTCTCCTTGCAATATTCGCAGGTGACCCGGGTCTCTCCGGCCTCGGCGATCAGCTGGTCGAGTTCATCGGCACCCAGGGTGCGCAGCAGGCCGAGGGTCTGCTCCTGGCTGCAATTACAGGCAAACGACAACGGGATCGTGCCGAGGGTCTGGTAGGGGAAGCCCTGTAACAGCTGCTCGACGATTGCCTCGGGACCCAGCCCCTGGCGCAGCGAGCTGGTCGTCGGCGGCAGGCTGCCGAGTCTTTCGGCGAGGCGCTCGGCCAGGTCGTCGCTGGCGTCAGGCATCAACTGGAGCAGAAAGCCGCCCGCGGCAGCAACTTCGGCCTGCTGGCCCAGCTCAACCCCCAGGGCAACGCTCGACGGAGTTTGCTCCGAGGTGGTGAAATAGTAGGCCAGGTCTTCGGCAATCTCGCTGCTGACCAGCTGCACCATGCCCCGGTAAGGCTCTTTCATATCAAGATCCTTGACGACATGCAGAAACCCGGCGCGGCCGACGGCCCCGGCGACATCGAAGCGACCATCGCGGGGCGGCAGCCCCGCCAGCGGCACCTTAAGCGTGGCCCGCACGCGGCCGTAGGCATCGGCTTCAGCCTGCAGTCTCTGCAGCGGCCCATTGCCCTCGACGGTCAGGCCGATCCGCTGACGGCCTTTGAGCAGGCTGCCCATCAGGGCGGCCGCGGTGGCCAGGCGACCGACGGCGACCGTGGCGGTCGGGTCGGTTTGCTGACGCCGGCGCACCTCCTCGACCAGGGCCGTGGTGGCGGCAACGCTGACGCGGATGGCGCCATCAAGGGTCAGGACACGAATCAAATGATCAGACATGGTGAGACCTCCTTGAAACGAGGGGAATCTTAGCCCAAAGCGCGCGGATGGTAAAGGATGATCACCCGATAATGCAGATTGAGAGAAGATCATGTTAGAGACCCTCCCCTGGCTGCCCTACCTGGTGCCGCCCCTGCTCGGCGCGCTGATCGGCTATGTGACCAACTATATCGCCATTCGCATGCTGTTCAGGCCGTTGCACCCCTGGCGCCTGTTCGGCATGCGCCTGCCCCTGACACCCGGCATCATCCCTGCCAAGCGCGGCGAGCTGGCGCAGCGCATGGGAGAGATGGTCGGCTCGCACCTGCTGACGGCCGACGATATCCGCCAGACGCTGGAGAAACCCGCGTTCCACCGTGAGCTGAAAGGCGCCGTCAACGACAAGCTCAGAGCCTTCCTCGATCGCGATCTCGGCCCTTTGCAGGACCTGGTGCCGGCCAGTTACCAGCGGCGTTTCCGTGACCTGGTGACCGCGGTGCGGGGCAAAGCCGTTGGCGCGGTGACCGATTACCTGGCTAGCGACGCCTTTGAGCAGCTTCTGCGCGGCTTTATCCGAGAGAAAGGCGACGCCTTGCTGGCGCGTGACCTGGAAAGCTTCCTGACCCCGGCCCGCTACCAGGGCCTGCAAAACCATCTCGATACGCGCTTGACCACGGTGTTGCATGCCCCTGAGACCGCCAGGACCGTCGAGCGGTTTGTCGATGAGCGGCTGGAACGCCTGTTGCACAGTGAGCGCCCCCTGCGCGAGCTGCTCCCGGGTGACCTGGTGGAAGTCCTCCTGCAGCAGCTCGAGCGCGAAGTACCGCCGCTGCTGGAGCGCTTTGGCGGGCTGCTCTACGATCCCGACTTCCGCCAGCGCCTGGCCGAACGAGGTCGCCAGGGGATCGAGGCCTTCCTCGATTCGCTGGGTGGGCTGGCCGGCCTCCTGTCGGGCTTTATCAACCTCGACAAGGTTTACAACCAGATCCCCGAGTTCCTCGACAAGGCCGGCGAAGAAGTCTCCCACTGGCTGCGTGAAGAGAAAACCCAGCAGCAGGTGGCCGCCATGCTGCGCGAACGCCTTGAAGGCTTGCTGGACAGGTCCTTGAGCAGTTTTTTGGAAAAAGCCCCCTACGAAAAGGTTGCCGGGGCCAGGCGCTATCTCAGTGAACGTTCAGTGGCGGCCGTGCAAAGCCGGCGGACCACAGAGCTGCTGCTCGGCTTTGCCGACAAGGGGCTGCAGCGGGTCAAGGATCGTTCGTTTCGCAGCCTGCTCGACGAGAACCTGCCTGCCGAGGGCGTAGCGCGAGCCCAGCAGCAGCTGGGTGACCAGGTGCTCAAACTGGCCCGGTCCGCCGAAACCGCCGCTGCCATAGATGCCATCCTCAGGGACAAGCTGGAGGACTGGGTCTTTCAGCGGCCGCTGGGTCGCCTGGCAGAGCGTTTGCCCGCCGACGTTCTCGAAGAGCTCGAAGACGGCCTCTATCGCCAGGTTGGCGAGGTCCTGCAGAAGGAAGTGCCGCCGCTGATCGAGACCCTCAATGTGAAGCGCATGGTGGAGGAAAAAGTCAACCAGCTCGACATCCTTCAGGTTGAGGGCTTGCTGATGGGAATCATGCAAGAGCAGTTTAAATATATCAACCTGTTCGGCGCCCTGCTTGGCTTGCTGATCGGGTTGCTCAACCTGGCCGTCCTGTGGACAGTCTGAAACAAGCCTGCATCCACGGGCAACCGACGGATTCAGGACAAGGAGGGGTTTGATGAACTCTCGTTTTTACCTCGGTTGGGAGCATATCCGGCGGGCCTGGAGCGGCATCCTCGGTTCAGGCGATCTCAACGGCCTGCCCAGGGTGGATGCCGACCTGCCGCCGGCAGACGCCGAACGGGTCAAACGTCTCATGCAAGAGTGCCTGGCCGCCCGCGGCGGCGAGGTCTCTGCGCGCCAGCGCGCCGCGGTCCTCGGAGAAATCTACCTGACATTGAGCCAGAAGGGACGCAGGAATTTTCTCGAGACCCTGATGGACAACTTCTGCGTTGATCGCGAGCAGGTGAAAAAGACGGCCCGGCAGCTCATTGAGACAGCAGATGACAGCAGCTTTCAACAAGTGGCCGGCCGCATGCGTGAGACCCTCGTCTCGCCCCAGCAGAAGCTGCTGCGGCAGTTCAACGCCCTGCCCCAGGGGATCAAATTCCTGGTTGACTTGCGCGCCGAGCTTTTGACCTTCCTTGTTGCTCAGCCCAAACTGGCTGCCCTTGACCACGAGCTCAAGGCCCTGCTGGCCACCTGGTTCGATGTCGGCTTCCTCTCGGTGGAACGCATCACCTGGCAGAGCCCGGCCGCCTTGCTGGAAAAGCTGATGGCTTACGAAGCCGTCCATGCCATAGGTTCATGGAGCGACCTGCACCACCGCTTGGAGTCGGACCGCCGCTGCTATGCGTTTTTCCATCCCGGCATGTCCGAGGAGCCGCTGATCTTTATTGAGGTTGCCCTGGTCACCGGGTTGGCAACCAGCGTGCAGGAGCTGCTCGATGAGAGCGCCCCGAAAACCGCCGTTGAAAACGCTGACACCGCCATCTTTTATTCGATTTCCAACACCCAGCGGGGCCTGCAGGGCATCAGTTTCGGCCCCTTTCTGATCAAGCAGGTGGTGACCAGCCTGCGTCAGCAGCTGCCGAACCTCAAGACCTTCTCGACGCTGTCGCCGCTGCCGGGCTTTCGTCGCTGGCTGACCGCCTATTTTGCCGCGACCATGAAGGGAGCGGAGCTTGGCCCCAATCAGCTGGCCCTGGGCGAAGCGGCAAAGCTGCTCAAGGTTGCCGCAGAACCGGACGCCGTCTTCAATACCCCGCAATGGTGGCAAAACCAGCAGGTGGCCGCCGCGCTGCAAGAGCCGCTGCTGTCTCTCTGCGCCCGTTACCTGCACGAACCCCGCCCAAAGGATCAGGCCCCTCTCGATCCGGTGGCCCGCTTTCACCTTGGCAATGGCGCCCGCATTGAACGCATCAACTGGCTTGGCGACATTTCGGCCAAAGGCATGCAGGAATCCTGCGGCCTGATGGTCAACTACCTTTACCAGCCCAAAGACATCGAGAAGAACATCGAGACTTACGCCACCAGCAAGGAGATTGCCGCCGCGACACGGGTCCGCAGCCTGCTGCGCGATGATGAGGACGAACACGGCCAGCTGACCCACCTGCGCCGTTTGCTGTCTCTGCGCCGCGGCAACACCCCTGCCACTCCTCAGTAACAGCTCAGCCAATCCAGGAGCAGACATGAACCTCAAACCGGAAGTCGTTGAACAGCTTGAGCGGGTCCTCTCATCGGTCGAGCAGCTGTTGCCAAAAGCCATTGAACCGATTGACTGGGCGGCAACTTCGGCCGCCAACTGGCGCCGGCATTCGTTTGCCGGCTACCTGGAGCCGATTGAGCATATCGAGGACACGCACCTCGACGACCTGGTCGGAATCGACCGGCAGAAGCAGCTCCTGGAGAAGAACACCCGCCAGTTCCTGCGTGGCTATCCCGCCAACAACGTTTTGCTCTGGGGCTCGCGCGGCACCGGCAAGTCTTCGGTGGTCCGCGCCCTGCTCAACAAGTACGCCAATCAAGGACTGCGGATTGTCCAGGTGGACAAGCACGACCTTGATTACCTGCCGGATATCTTTACCCAGATCGGCAAGCAGCCCTATCGCTACCTGATCCTCTGCGACGACCTGTCCTTCGAACCGGACGACCCGGGCTACAAGATCCTCAAAAGCGTACTCGACGGCTCGGTCTACGCCGCGCCAAAGAACGTGCTGATCTACGTGACCTCCAATCGCCGGCACCTGCTCCCGGAGTTTCACACCGACAACCTCGGCGCCAAGATGGTTCATAACGAGATTCACCACGGCGAGGCGGTCGAAGAGAAGATCTCGCTTTCGGACCGCTTCGGCCTGTGGATTTCCTTCTATGTTTTCAGACAGGAGCTGTACCTGGAGATCGTGCAGAAGACCATCGCCCGGCTCTGCGTCGAAAACCGGGTTGCGCCGCAGTGGGACGATGAACTGACCAAAGCCGCCATCAAGTGGTCGCACGAGAAGAGCAAGCGCTGTGGGCGCACCGCACTGCAGTTTGCCCGGCACTGGCTGGGGCAGCACATGCTGGAGATTTCCGGCGAAGTTATGGACTGAAAAAAGGGGGGACAGCGGTCAAGGCCCGTCTGGATGAACCAGAACCGGCGCGACAAAGTCCGCCGGTTTCAGCTCTTTACGAGATCAGCAAACGCACGTCACTCGTCGGCTGCTTCGGCAACCGCTGCCGGGGCGGCTCCCGCCTGGAAGCAGGAGGCCAGCTCGCGCAGCTGCTCGGCCAACCTTTCCAGCTCGTTGATCTCATCGATGATGATGCTCGACTTCCGCGCATTCGCTGACAGGCGCTCTTCGGAGCGGCCGAAGTGCGTGAAAATCTTTTCAACCGTCTCCATTTGAAAGCGGGTGGCCCCAAAAATCGCCTGGATCTGCTCCTCGCGGGCCATCAGGCTGCGATCAAACTCATGATTCGCCTTGACCTGCTCGTCAAAGCCGCGGGCAATCTGGTCGGCTGCCGATTTCATCTCATCCACACCGGCATCGATGCGGCTGATCGCACTATTCTGCTGGCCCATGGTCGCCACGATCGCCCTGACGGAGCGCAGGCTGCCGCCGGCCTGATCGATCATGCTGCGCGCCCGCCGTCCCTGCTCTGCCGTTTGCTGCGACAGCTCGTGGCAATCGGCAGCCGCCTGGCTGGAGCTCTCGACGATCTTGCCCAGGGCCTGCGCGGTTGAGCGGGACAACTCTTTGCCCCGGCCGATAAAGTGTCCGGTCGACTCGACCGAGGTGTTGACCTGCTCGGTATCCTTGCGAATCGATTTGATGATCGCTTCGATCTCATCGGCACTGGTCGTAGTGCGATCGGCCAGGTCGCGAATCTCTTCTGCAACCACCGCAAAGCCACGCCCCTCGGCGCCGGCCTTGGCCGCGATAATGGCGGCATTGAAGGCGAGCAGTTCCGTGTCGGAGACCAGGTCCTTGATCACCTCGACAATCTTGGCGACTTCAACGGTCTGGCGACTCAGGCGTTGCATGGCGACAATCGCCTTGCGGCTTTCTGCATCGATGCGCTCCATCTCCATGGTAAAGGACTGCACGACCTTGACGCCCTGCTCGGCATCCTGCTTGACGGCTGCTGAGCTCTCGGCATTGTCGGCCACGCCGGCGCGCAGACGATCAAGCGCCTCGCCGATCTGGTCCAGGTCACGCGCCGTACTTTCGGTAACATGAGACATCTGCTCGGCCTGGCTGGTCGCGTTCTGGATGGAGCTGACCATCTCGTCCACATTGCGGGTCGTTTCGAGAAATTTCTGCGAAGAATGCTCCAGGGCCCCGGCCATTTCCTCTAAGGACGCAGAAAGCTCCCTGGAGATTGCGGCTTCATCCTGCGAGCGGTTGGTCAGGTTCTCAACCTGGGCGATCACCGTCTGCTGCTTCTGGTGCATGGCATCGACATCGGTTCGGGCCCTCTGTGCCGCCTGCAGACCATCTTCGGCCCGCGCCGAGAGATAGCGGCTGGCATCAGCCAGCGCCTGGTAGTGGGGAACGAACTCATCGACTGTTCGGTGCAGACTGGTCAACAGGTTGCGCACCTTGCTGACCGTGCCGCTGACCGCCGAAAACAGGCCTTCGACAGTCTGCCCGGCATGATCGCTCGCTTCATCGCCAAGCAGCTCATGGAGGGCCTGGAGCTGTTGTTGGAGCTGCTTTTTCAGGGTCTGCCTGACAAACCAGAAGGAGGCCGCACCGAGGCAAAAGCCGAACACCGTGCACGTCACAAAGAAGAGTGGCGTCAAGGCGCTTTCGCCAAGCACCAGGTAGGCAAAGAAAGGAAAGGCGCCGCCGATCAGAAGGCCGGCAGCATGATTAAAGAGAAACAGCTTGCGAAGATATGTGGAGCTGCCTTGAGCAGGCGTCTGCATATGGTCCTCCCGAAATGAAACCCGTATCAAAAGAAAACAATATAAGCTATTTACGCTTATCACAGGCAGTCAAACAGCGGCAAGGCAAATTCGCAGGGAACGCGCGTGGGGACTGGCTGAGCGCAATGGGTTGTGATACCATCTGCAGACCGTGAGCAGCTATATTGATACGCATATCCACCTGGATCGCCTGAATGGAATTGGCTTGCAACTTGAGCAGGCCAGGGCGGCCGGCGTCGGGGCCTGGGTCGTGCCGGGGATCTCGCCCGATGGCTGGGCAGAACTGATGACGACCGCCGAGCGGCATGCCGGGGTTTACGCGGCACCCGGCATCCATCCGCAGGCGGCGGGCAGCGGTGAAAAGCTGCCGCTTGAGGAATTGCGCCGGCTCCTGCAGCACCCCAGGTCGGTCGCCGTCGGTGAAGTCGGGCTCGATGGCCAGATCGGAGTTCCCCGGGAGATTCAGGAGCAGGTTTTCGTCGCCATGATTCGGCTGGCCCGACAGGAGAACAAACCTCTGCTGATCCATGCGCGGCGCAGCGGCGAGCGGATTCTGCAGCTGTTGCGCCGTGAACAGGCCGATCGGGTTGGCGGGATTTTTCATGCCTTTTCCGGCAGCCTTGAAACCGCCCGCAAAATCATTGACATGGGCTTCGCCCTCGGCATCGGCGGGGCGCTGACTTTCCCCGGCGCCCGGCGACTGCCGGAAGTCGTCCGCCAGGTCCCTGCCGAAGTCCTGGTGCTCGAGACCGACGCTCCTGACATGACGCCCGAACCGTATCGCGGCCAGCCGAACCGGCCGGCATATCTCGGCCTGGTCGCCGGACAGCTTGCCACCCTGCGCGGCTGGAGTCTGACAGAAACCGCGCGGATAACCACAGCCAATGCCTGTCGCATTTTGCGCTTGCCGCTGCAAGCGAACCCTGTAAATCTTGTGCAAGGAAATCATCATGAGCAACTCTGATCGCTTTGGCCGGCTCAACCTCCTGGTCGGCGAGGCTGGCCTGGCCCGCATGAAGCAGGCCTCGGTGGCGGTGTTCGGCCTCGGCGGCGTCGGCAGCTATGCCGTCGAAGCCCTGGTGCGCGGCGGCATCGGCCGCCTGACGCTGATCGACTTCGACCTGGTTGACATTACCAACTGCAACCGCCAGATACATGCTCATGACGGCACGATCGGCCACCCGAAAGCCCTGGTCATGGCGGAGCGCTGCCGCTCGATCAATCCCGAGGCCCAGGTTGAACCGCTGCAGGCCTTCTACAGCGAGGAGAATTCCGATGAGCTGTTGCTGCGCGGCTACGATTATGTGCTTGACTGCATCGACCACATCACGGCCAAACTGCACCTGATCGAGACCTGTGTCACCAGGAAGCTGCCGGTCATCTCGTCCATGGGGGCGGCCAACAAGCTTGACCCGACCCGCATTCTCATCGCTGACCTGGCTGACACGAACCAGTGCCGCCTGGCGCGCATCCTGCGTCGGGAGCTGCGGCGGCGCGGCATCCACAGCGGTGTCAAAACGGTGTACTCGACAGAGGAGTTTCGGCCGTTGTCCGATGGCCGCCGCGAGGCCTCTGTCGAAGGCACCGGGCAGTATCAGGCCCAACGCGCACCGCTCGGCAGCTCCTCGGTGATTCCGCCTCTCTTTGGCCTGACCATGGCCGGAGAGGTGATTCGTGACCTTTTGACGGAGACGACATCTTAATGGATCCCTACCTCTGGCAAATTCCGGCATTGGCCGTGGTTGGCGTGCTGGCCGGCTTCCTTAACGTCCTGGCTGGCGGCGGTTCGCTGCTGACGCTGCCCTTGCTGATTTTTTTCGGCCTGCCGGCAGCAACAGCCAACGGCACCAATCGCATCGCCATCTTCTGTCAGAATATTTTTGCCATTACCGGCTTCAAGCGCCAGGGGGTTTTCCCCATCCGCCTCGCTCTGCTCTGTACGCCGCCGGCCCTGGTCGGCAGTTATTTCGGCGCGCAGCTGGCGGTTACCGTCGATGAGATGCTGTTCCGCCGGTTGCTCGCCCTGGTCATGGTCGTGGTGTTGCTCTTCATGGTCTTCGACCCGATGAAGCGTTTACACCGGCCGGAAATGCCGATGACTCCCGTACGACTGGCCGTGCTGCTGGTCAGCTTTTTCGGCATCGGGGTGTACGGCGGCTTTGTGCAGGCCGGCGTCGGCTTCCTGATCATCACCGGCCTGCTGGTGCACGGTCTTGACCTGGTGCGCACCAACGCCGTCAAGGTCCTGGTGATCTTCGCCTTCACCGCGGTGGCTCTGGGGGTTTTTGTCGCACATGGCCAGGTGGACTACGTCCTGGGGTTTGCCTTGGCGGCGGGCAATTCGATAGGTGGCTGGTTTGCCTCCCATCTTGCCGTGAAAAAAGGCCATGAATGGATCAAACGCTTTGTCATCGCAACGGTGTTGATCTTTGCCCTGCGCCTGCTGCTGCCATAGATGAATCGGTTGGATTTGTCACTCTCGCGGAGTTTTTGCATGCGCAGATAAATATGTTACTCTTAGTTCCATTGAATTATTACATGCAATGGATTGAGTCATGACTGAGCCAAACGCACCTGCCCCTCGCGATAAAACGCCAAAGCTGCCTGTCGTCAAACCACCGCCAAACGTCCATGACGGCGAAACCATCGCCCGCCTGCTGGTTGAACAGGGCCTGATCACCGAAGCACAACAGGTCTACGCCAAACGGGTCAAAACCAAACTTATCTCCGAGCGCTCCCTGGTTGAAATCTTTAAAGAGCTGCGCCTGTTGACCAATCAGCAGCTCCAACAGGGGCTCAAGCAGCAGCGTTTGAATATCCGCATCGGCGACCTGCTGGTTGAACTGGGTCACCTCCGCCAGGGGGAACTGGACGCGGCCCTGGCCATTCAGGCGGAAAACAAGAGACAGAAGATTGGCGACATCCTGGTTGAGTACGGCTTCATCGAAGAACAGCGCCTGATTGAGATCCTTGCCTCGAAGCTCGGCTATCCTTTCGTCGAGCCGGTGTTTGCCGACATCGATCGTGAGCTGCTGGCCCAGGTGCCGGCCAAGATGTTCTCCCAGCACTCCTTCGTGCCGGTAAAAAGGATCGACGGCCGGGTCACCATCGTGTTTGCCGATCCTCTCGATCTTGAGGATCATGAAGCCGCGGACAGGGTGTTTGGCAGGAGGATTCTGCCGGCGATCGGTCCGCGCAAGGCGATTCGCGAAGTGGTTGAGCTCTACCGGCGGGGAGCCCAGCGCGGCACCCCGGCAGAGGCCGACGACTCAACCATCATCGGCATCGTCAACAGCCTGTTTGACGATGCCATGCTGCAGGGTGCCAGTGACATCCATGTTGAACCGATGAAGGACCGGCTGCGCATCCGCTTCCGCCGTGACGGTGTACTCGGTGTGCACAAGGAGCTGAGCCTGGATGTTGCTGCACCTGTCGCCACGCGCCTCAAGGTCATGGCGGAGGCCGACATTGCCGAGCGCCGCCGTCACCAGGACGGGCGCATTCTCTACGAGAGCGCCGCTACCGGCATGACTCTTGACCTGCGCGTCTCCTTCTACATCACGGTCCATGGCGAAAAGATCGTTTTGCGCTTGATGAACAAGAAGGGCGAGCTGCTCGATATCGACGACATCGGCATGGCTCCGCGCATGCTGCAGCAGTTCCGCGACGATGCCCTGGCCTCGCCGAGCGGCATCATCGTGGTGACCGGTCCGACCGGGGCCGGCAAGACCACAACCCTCTACAGCTGCGTCAATCATCTCAACGACCTCGAGGTCAGCATCATCACCGCCGAGGAACCGGTGGAGTACCTGCTCGACGGCATTTCCCAGTGTTCGATCAACCCGAAAATCGGCGTGACCTTTACCGAGACCTTGCGGCACATCGTGCGCCAGGACCCGGACATCATCGTCATGGGCGAGATTCGCGACACCTTCTCCGCGGAGACCGCCATCCAGGCATCGTTGACCGGTCACAAGGTGCTGACGACCTTTCACACCGAGGACGCTGTCGGTGGCCTGTTGCGTCTTCTGAACATGGGCATCGAGGCCTTTTTGATCGCCTCGACGATCAACTGCATGCTGGCCCAGCGCCTGCTGCGCAGGGTCTGCCCGCATTGCGCGGCCCCCTACACCCCGACGCCGGAGGAATACCGGCGGCTCGGCTACACCCATGGCGACCTGGCCGGCGCCGATCTGCAGATCGGGCGCGGTTGTACGGCCTGCAGGTTTACCGGCTACAAGGGCCGGGTCGGTATCTTTGAGCTGCTCTACCTCAACGACGATGTCAAGGAAGCGGTCCTGGCGCGCAGGACAGTCCAGGAGATTCGTCGCATCAGCATCGAGAGCTCCGGGTTGATTACCCTGATGGAGGACGGCATTGCCAAGGCGGCTCGCGGCAAGGTCTCGCTTCCGGAAATCATGCGTCGTCTGCCGCGCATTTTGAAGCCGCGGCCGCTTCACGAATTGCGCCGTTTGTTGGGAGACTAGCCTTGGCAAATAAATCACTGACAGCAATTATCAAGGAAATGGTGGACGCCGACCGGATTCGTCTGCCGATCCACCCCAAGGTTGCCCAGCAGGCCGCCGTGTGCCTGGCTGCCGAAGGCCCTGATTCACCGAAGCTTTGGCTGCTGGTCGGTCGAGACCCGGCCCTGCTCTGCTATCTCTTCCGCGCCGCCAATTCATCATTCTTTGCCGGTTTGCAAAAGACCCTTTCCATAGAAGAGGCGGTGACCCGGCTTGGCAGCAGCAAGGCCAGCCAGGTTATTGAGCGGGTGTGCCGAGAAGGCGCGGCTGGTCCGCAGGGAGAATTGCTGTCCCGCCACATGCCCGGCCTCTGGCGGCATGCCCAGGGCTGCGCTCTTGGTGCCCGATGGCTGGCGAAACGCTGCGGCTACCAGGGTATGGCCGACCAGGCCTACCTGGCAGGATTGCTGCACGATATCGGCAAACAGTTCCTGCTGGCGGTGCTGCAGGAAGTTTCCGGCAGCGGTGAGCTTGGCATGCCGCTCTCCGAGCCATTGGTTCAGGAAGTGATCGCCACCATGCATGTTGAACAGGGGCTGCGGCTTTTCGACGAATGGAATCTGGCAGACGTTTATCGCGAGGTGGTCGCCGACCACCATGACGAAGAGCTGGACACGCAGAACATTCTTGTCGTGCTGGTCAAACTGGCGAACAAGGGTTGCCGCAAGGTTGGCCTGGGTCCGACCATACATCCGGACATTGTCCTGCCGACCACGGCAGAAGCCCAGTTTCTGGGTCTTGACGAAATTTCCCTGGCGGAGTTCGAGATCATGCTCGAAGACCATTTTTTGCGCGGCAAGCCCGCCGCAGCGGGCCCATAGACCGGTAAACGCCTTGGTCAATTTACGGGATTATGCTTTTCGATGTGAGCATACTTTTGTTCGTGCACTTTTTTTGCTAGACTTCATTCATCAATCTTTGTTGCTCAACAGGGGAAGGGTATGTCGAAATCT
>Ga0224507_10000647_pt1 | contig 13488 bp, 9 predicted proteins | sample SF_Jan12_sed_USG_3_FD_170159 | JGI IMG/M metagenome (GOLD analysis project Ga0224507, IMG submission 170159) | Sediment microbial communities from San Francisco Bay, California, United States - SF_Jan12_sed_USGS_13 | ecosystem: Environmental > Aquatic > Marine > Sediment | place: USA: California...
CGAACAAGGCAGTAGTTTAACCCAAGCCTTTTTTAATGATATCACTTATAGCCCAATTTCAGATACATTCGTCGTTGTAGGATCTATGAATTACGCTAAAATAGGCGGGGGGAATTGGCAACAATTCAGCTTACCAGGTAACATGGTTGCAGTTACTGTTAACGAAACCACAGGTCGCTTTGTTGCTGTAGCCGATTATTGGAAAATCCAATACAGCGATGATGGATTGAATTGGACAGCAGCAAATTACAGTAATGGTTCGTCCGAATTTTATGATGTTATTTATAATCCTGTAGACAACTTATTTTTCGCCGTTGGCAACAAGGGAATCGAAACCAGTGAAGATGGTGTAACCTGGATATTAAGAACGCTGGATCAACCTTCTTCTACTTTAAAAAGTATCATCTATGATAATGCCTATGGGCAATATATTGCTACAGGAAATAATGGTTATGTCATATTTAGTACCGACGGTATAAACTGGCAAACTCCTCCTTACCATCCATTTGATTCTAACTTTGACGTCATCGTCCGTAATACTGACAGTGGTATTTATGTTGTTGGTAACAATGGATTATATACAACGAATACTAACGTTATTCGTTTAACACCGGATTTTGTTCCTCCTGTTTACGACGATAGTTTACCAGTTGGTTTTGAAGTAGAAGCAACATCACGGATGACATATATCAGTAATGAAATGGCGCTGGTGACCGCTAGCGATAACAATGGTGAAACTTATATACGTTTACAAGGAAATTCTTATCTCCCAGTAGGTGAGCACACCATTAACTGGATCGCTACCGACAGCGCTGGTAACACAGCAGAACCATATCAACAGACTGTTATAATTTATGACAGCACTGCTCCGCAAATGACTTTGAATGGTGATAGGGAAATCAGACTAGAAGCTGGTAGTGACTATTCAGATGATTTTGTCACTATTACCGACTCAGTAGATCGGGAAGCTCATACTAGAGCTGTTGTTGCAGGAACGTTTATCGATACTAATAATGTAGGCGAGTTCACAATCACTTATAATGTTGCAGATGCATCGGGTAACGAAGCTGCAGAAATTGTTCGCACAATAATACTTGAAGACACCACTCTGCCGGTATTTTCTTCACAGCTTCCCGACATTCTTTACGATGTATCAGGAGAAACCACAGCGGTATCATTACAGCAGCCATCAGTTACAGATTTATTTAATGTAACGGTTACTAATGATGCGCCTGAAGGCGGTTTCCCCCTAAATGAAACCATTGTGACTTGGACAGCAACAGACGCGAACGGCAATACAGCGACTGCTGCGCAAAAAGTGATCATCTATCCAGATACGACAGCACCTATAATGTCTCTTAATGGGCCGGCTGAAATTGATGTTATTCAAAATACACGGTATGTTGATCAAAGCGTTCGCACATATGATCAAACGGATAAAAACCTAGTCGTTGAAATAGACAATCCTGTCGATACTAGTAAAGTAGGTACATATACGGTGACGTATAATGTAAAGGATTTTTCTGGTAATAGAGCGACTGAACTCTTTAGAACAGTTAATGTTGTTGATAAAACAGCTCCCGTTATTACTGTTCTCGGCGAAAAGAATATAGCAATTGAAGCTGGAACAGAGTTTACTGACCCTGGCGCAACTGCGACAGATAATGTAGACAATGCACTTTCTGTGATTGTTAGTGGGACCGTAAATACCTTGGTTGCAGATTCTTATACTATTAGTTACACAGCAACCGATTCAGCCGGTAACTCTAGTTATGAATCGCGCTCCATCAGGGTTTTTGTTCCTGATGACTTAGAAGCTCCAACGATACTCGTACCTGAACCTATCACTTTGATCTCATTAGATGGCAATGCAATTTCTTTTGATGATCCTAGGGTCCAAGAATTCTTGGTTAGTGTTACAGCAACTGACAATGTAGCTGTTTCTGGCACTGGATCGGAATCGCTTGGCAGCTTACCATTAGGGGAATCACAAGTTAAGTTTCACGCATATGATACGAGCGGCAATATGACGGAAGGCTTTTCAACTATTACTGTGATTTACATTGATACAACACCACCAGAAATTACCATACCACAAAATATTCACTTAATTTCGAATGACGGCAACGGTATCTCAATTGATGACGAGCAGGTTCAACAGTTTTTAGATAGCGCTGTGGTTAGTGATAATTTTGGTCAAGTTACGGTTCAAACTTCGGATCTGCCTCCGACTATACCTATCGGCGAAACTGTAATCACTTTTACTGCAATAGATGATGCCGGTAATGAGAAACAAGTCACTGCCACAATTATAATCACAGTAGCAACTTTGCCTTCAGAAAAAAATGAAGGTAATGAATCAGATGCTAGCTCTGGTAATGACGGCGGTGGCGGTTCGTTGAGTTGGTTTATTTTTATTGTTTCTGGATTATTGGTACTAACCCGCCGCGTCAGGGGAAATATCTAGTTCTTTAATTAGTAGTAAGTCACTTAAAAGTGAGGCCTCTGAAATATGAGGTCTCACTTTTTAAATTTGGCAGAGGGCAACCAATATAAAGAATTATTCATCTTTCACTTACACATGCAATCGAGCGACTCAAAAAGCGTCGTGAATATGCTCACCTGCTAGGTGTGAAATTCATAAGGGGCTGTCAACTCAGTCAGGCTATTTATCGATAAATCATTCAGGCCCTGCCTTTAAAATTAAAGATAATTTCCGTTTTGGGGTTGCTCTTTCGGCCTATATACCCCAATTTCGCGTTCTTAAGTTTTAGAATTTTAGCTTTTGTATACGTTTTCTATACTTTGTATGGCAATTGTTACAACTTTGAAGGGTCTTTCCGTAAGACTCAATTATCGACTTTAAGTCCTTCTTTTCGGCAGCTTCTTGCATGGCAACTGAGTTCAAATGCACATCGTCATCGTGACTTTTGAAGTCGGGAAAATCTGTCTTAAGTTCTGCAATCATTTTTAATCTATGTGATAGTGGCGGCTCATCATGTACAGCTACTTTTTCAGCAGCAATTGCGATATCAGAAAACTCTTCTCTCATGATATGACCTACTATTTTTGACATATTTACTTCAATTCGTTGCATAACTTCTTTTAAATTCTTTGGCTCCTCTTCAGCAAAAACCGTACTCGAGAAAATCGACACGACAAGGACTGCCGTGCTTATATTTATGTATTTCATTTAATTACTCTCCATTAGATTCAAAGATTATGCGTAAGAAACCTCCTATCCATATAGAACCTGACAGGCAGCTCATAAGTTTTATAATACAATATTAGTACAGCATGAAACGCACCGTTATTCGTTGCGCGAATAATGCACGATTTGTATCATTTGTTTTTTCATTAGTTATAGCAAGGTAACTGATTATTTAAATATAAATGAGGTATATGCGATACCCAGATGCTTGGCGTTATGGGCTTTAGGATAGAGTTTTCTAGAGATTGTTTTTTAATGATGATTTCACATGGCAGCTAGTAATTTCAAGAGGAGCCACGGGTAGCCATTTACAGGAAAATCATTTTATCGAAAATATTGGCGAAGAAATATGTTAATTAACTTTGTTTTTTTGGGTGTAGTGATTTTGAGTTTAATCAGAAAACTTAAGCAGAATCTATATTTTGTTAGCTATTTTATTTGGTTTGTATTTGATGGTTGTGCGTGAAAATATCAAGTTGAATTGAAACTATTTCCGTTACTTAATAACGTTATGAGCGAATAAAACGTAAATCACTACAAGGTAAATGTATTTTTCACCTTGTAGTGAGAGATAACGTGTTAAATTAAAGCTAATTACTCTTTCAAAGAAACTTTCATATCAGCCGGAAGCATTGGCGTAGCTTGAATGCTGTATTCACCTGTTAATGTTTTCAAAAATGCAACAAGAACGTCGGCTTCGTAATTGCTAAGTTCACGATTTAATTGTGATCTAGCCATTACGCGTACTGCTTTGTCTAAGGATTTTACTGAGCCATTATGAAAATACGGTGCAGTATTGGCAATGTTTCGCAATGAAGGTACGCGCCATTTTCCACGTCTAACTTCAAGCTCATCTTCTTTGCCATTGTTGTATCCCAGGTCTTCAGTCAGTTTGAACTCGTCAATGTACGGGTTTGGAAAAGCGGGGAACCATTGTAAGAAAATTTGTCCGTTCGCTAATTTAGGGCCAGCCATTGCTGGGCCTCGATGGCATCGATGGCATCCTAGTGAACGAAATGTTTCCATGCCGTTTTGTTCTTTTCGGGTTAGCGCTGCCGAGTTTCCAAGAAGGTATTGATCAAACCGGCTGTTAGGTGTGATTAATGTTCTTTCATAAGTCGCGATTGCTCTGGCGATATTATCGTACGTGACTGGCGTTTCGCCACCAAATACTTTTGCAAATTGTTCTGCATATCCTGGTATAGATGAGATGCGGCTTACTGCTGCGTCCGGGTGCGGCATTGCCATTTCAATAGGGTTAAGGATTGGGCCTTTTGCTTGGTCTTCTAATGTTGGTAGACGACCATCCCACATTTGCGCACTAAGGAAAGCCGCGTTCCATACCGACGGTGCTGAGCGACCACCAATTTGACCTTTAACCCCAACTGAAGTTGAGCGACTGTCAGTGCCGTTACCCTGAACATCATGGCATGAGTTGCAAGATACGGTTCCATCAACAGAGAGCCGCGCGTCAAAAAATAGTTGTTTTCCTAGGCTAATTTTTTCCGGTGTACTTGGGTTATCTTTTGGGGCAGGTACTGAGTAAGGGAGAGGGACGAAACTGCCAAAGTCTGCAAAAGCTGGTGAAGTAAAAGTGAAAAGCATAATGGTACTAACTACTGTAGATCTCAATATTGTCATTATTAATTCCTCGTGTTTACGTCATACATCAAACAAAGCCGATATGAAGGCTAAATAACGATAAATACTTAAAGTGTATTTTCAATATATTTTATGCATTATGATTCAGTGAACCTGAACGGTTTATGAACGGTTTATGAGTGGGTTGGATGCTGTAGTTTTGAGCAGAAGAAAATAATTAGACCAGACTCTCCAGGTTTATTATTCTAGCTTCACCACAATATGTTATTCAGCGTGTCGCGAGTAGTCAGACCTCACATTTGACACTTAAGTGCTTTGAAGCTTAGGTCTTGCTCCGCACCTTTTGTGTTATGGTGTGATAATAAAAAGTGGTGAGCGTCGCCCTAGAGGGCGGACCTCACCTGGAAACAGGTCTCTTTGTACTACTGCTATCTATAGCAATAAAATTACGCTGACGAAAACGCTCGATGTAAAATATTAAGGCCTAAAAACGCATTAGACAAGGAAATGTATTGATGAATAAAAATTTGAGCGAGTTATTATTAAACTTAATGAACAAGGACGCTGAATTAAGAAAGAAGGCCTTGGGCGACGGTTCGCTTTATGATGGTTATAACGAAGAAATCGAAAAAGTTCACATCGAGAATGCTGAAAAATTAAATGAAATTGTAAGTGAATATGGTTGGCCAGGTAAATCACTAGTAGGTACCGATGGCGCAGATGCCGCGATTGTAATAGCGCAGAACTCAATTAGTAAGCCAGCTTTACAGAAAAAATTTCTAGAATTCGTAAAAATAGCTGTTGTCGAAAATGAAGCATTGCCGATTCATGAGGCTTGCTTAGAAGATAGAATTTTATTTAATCAAGGTAAGCCTCAAAAATACGGAATGTTGTTTGACTGGAGTGAAAAGGGTGAGTTTTTGACAAATGTTGATGACATTGAGTTAGCAAACGAAAGAAGAATGACTTTGGATATTATTTCTATTGAAGAGGCGACTAGATTACATCTCAATAAAATTGATACTGAAGGAGGTGGGCCACCCTTAGATTTTCATGAACATAAACGAAAAGAATTAGAGTGGGCTAAGAAAGTAGGGTGGAGATAGATTAGCCTGGCAAGGTTGATTAACACGCACAATTATCGAGCAATACTACTGCTATAAAATGAAACTGTAAATATGAAAGCAAAATTATTTTATGAAATTGGCGGTCTGGAAATAATTCAGAAAGTGCACGAAGTATTTTATGATAAAGTCTATGCTCATGAATGGCTAAAAAAATATTTTGAAAATCATAATAGATTATTAATTGAAAATCAACAAACTGCATTTATGAGTGAAAAGTTTGGCAGTAAAGTGAGTTATGTTGGCAGGCCGCCAAGATACGCACACTTACACATGTTTATTACGGATGAATTATTTGAAGTGCGGCACGCCTTGCTCAAAGAGGCTTTAATTGAAGTGGGTTTGAGGCAGGATCATATAGCTCGATGGTTGAATATTGATGCTGCATTTAAGCATCATATTACTAATGACTCTCTAGAGTTATTTAATGTGACGCATACTTTTCATAAAAAAATCAATATTCCTAAACCTGACTTTCTTTGAGCAGAGATAGATATTACATTTCTATTAATATACCAAATTAAAAATACAATTCAATCTAAAATATTATCTGTTTTGAGATTGTAAATTTCATGAAATAATGACTAACACGACGTCATGGTATTGCAGAGCAGGCTATAATACCTCTAAAATATATTTTTTTAAGTAAGTGAGAATGTGCCAAGAGGTATGTGTTTACTGAGCTTGGGGTGAACTATAGGGTGCCAATGTAAATCCGGCACGTAAAATGTATATTTACTTTTAATGGTTTAAATCACGACTACCCAATTGTTAAAGAGAAGGAGTAATATTCTAAAAAATTGAAACGGGCGAAACGAATTTTAAAATTAGCATTGAAAAATTTTAAATTTTAACTTTTGACTTAGGAGTACGTTGTCGATGTCTAAAAAATCTCAAGCAAAGCGCGCTGTAAATTGTAATAAAAATGACGGGAGAAAATCCAAAAATTCTCGAAATAAAGTTTCTAGGGGGCATGGTTCAGAAAATGAAAATGTTTTCGAACTTCACTCTTCCTCCTCTCCCCATACTGGTACTGCGTATACTACTCAACGTAGTCAAACTCCACTAAGACCTCAAACTGAAGCTCAATCGCACTATATAAATGCAATAAAAACAAATTGCCTCACTTTTGGTATTGGCCCAGCTGGGACAGGTAAAAGTTATTGTGCAGGGGCTTTGGCTGCTGAAGCGTTAGAGTCTGGAAAAATTGATAGAATCATATTAACCAGACCAGCTGTTGAAGCAGGGGAGCAGCTAGGTTTTTTACCCGGCGCACTCGATGAAAAATTCTCAGTTTATATTGATGCGTTTCGAGACATTTTAAATGAACGACTTGGGTCCGGAACAGTAGAATATAATCTTCGCCATGGACGTATCGTTGCTGCACCTTTAGCTTTTATGAGAGGAAAAACATTTAGCAGTAGAACATTTGTGATCCTAGATGAGGCGCAAAACACGACAATATCTCAAATGAAAATGTTTCTTACCCGTATTGGGAATGATTGCAAAGTCGTAGTGAATGGTGACATAAAACAAAGTGACATACGAGGGCCGAATGGTCTGCAAGATGCCGTTTCGCGGGTGAAAGGTTTGCCTAGCGTATATGTTCATCAATTTGAGCGCGATGATATTGTACGTAGTGGATTAGTGAGACACTTAATGGATAGATATGAAGGTGATAGCTAACATTGGGATGCTGTCGGATCGCTCAGGTGAATACGCTACCCGAAGGATGATTTTTGTTGTAACACTCATTGTTTTGTAAAGAAACTGAAGTCAGACTCGATTGAGTCTGACTTCAGTCTTGTTGACTGATGGGCAGTGATAAAAATCATTTCATTAAATCAGCTTTTTTTGGCGAATAACCAGCACCGCCGCCGCGACAAAAATTGCAGTGAATTTCGTCGTATTTAAAATTGTATTGCCATAAAAGGCTTAACACTTCAGAAAGTTTTGGGCTAGAGTGCCAGAACCGATTGCGCAGTGTGATAATATCCATGGAAAGACCATCATACATGTCGGACAAGGTGGCTTGTTGTTGTAGTTGAGGTAGTAAGTTATCGTTATCAAGTACCATATCGGTTAACATTTCAGTTTGACTCGTATGTGTTTTGTGCGCGCTCGCAAAACGATCATTGAGTTGACCAACGGTAGCATAAGTTTCTCCTGCTTTATTGTGTTTTACTTTTCCCGTTGTGTCTGTGTATTTGGCGAGTTCATAATCGGGAGACATTTTTGAGTTAATAGCGTCCCCACAAGGTAATACCAAACCAGCAATAATGCCCTCTAGTGACGGGTCGTTCAGGATGTGTCCGTGCGGAGAATAAAAAATCAACGTGCAGTCTGGTGCTTTTCCCATACCGCTACTACTTGCAGCCCCGCCATGTGCAGTTATTACCGCCTTCTTTTTGCTGGTGGCTCCTTGTTTCTCTGACCAGACATATAGTTTAGATGATTTAGATGGGCCAACTTCATTTTGGTATAGTGGCATTTTTTTAAAACCTTTAATAAATAAAAATGAATAACCATGCTGATAATTCGCATTGGAAGCTGATAATATTTTGAAGTTTAAACTATGTAGCAGGATATTCAAGTGAAGTGGATCACAGGGTAGGTTCTTGATAATAACTAGGTATTGTGACGCATCGAGTCGCGGATTGCTGATTCCAATCGTGTTCCAGTTCGGTTGCCATAATAATTTTCTGCGATGTCATCTACCGACAAACCTGCTTGGCCTTCGATTCATTAAAACTCGCTGTAAAGATAACTCAAGCCCATAAATTACAGTGTAAATCGAAAATCATTTACCAGAGCACCGGGGAGTCGCGAACTGGACTGTGAACGTTGATGGTAAGATCCTGAGTCCAGTATATGTTCATGTTCAGTGGTCAAATCAACAAGATTATTTCCTAGAATATTATAAATACTTTCGTCAAATCGCATTACATTAAGTGGCGCAACAGGCTTGCCATTTTCTACCCAGAGGCAAGCGAAGCGGGTCATGCCTGTTATGCGGCAAGCATTACGGTCTGAGAAATTACAATACCAGAGATTACTGATAAATATCCCGGTATCTAATTTTTCTAGAATATGATCTTGATGAAGATTCCCACCGCTGAGTTCTAACGATTCGGCATATTCGCTACTGCAATTGACCGCTTGGTCATATTCTTTGCCACTTCTTGGAGACACCATACAATGGTTATATTCTCCTTTGCTAATAAGGGAAATAGAATCGGGTTTTAAAAAACCTGCTTTAGTAAACGGTGGCGTTACACCTTCTCTAGTGTTTTCGAATAAAGAAACATGGGGGTGCATTGTTTGTTTTTCGTTGATCATTTTTAATAATGGCGTTTGTAAAGTACGATGATTTTTCAAACCAAATCCACCCCAATTCAGCATGCTAATTAATTCTTGCATTGCACTGGGTGCGAGAAATACTCGATACTGACCGGGTTTTATACTGATAGCTGGTTTCTCTAGGACGCTTAATGTTTCTCGGGCAAAGGCGATTTTTTGATTTAAATAATCATGATCCCATTTAAAGCCGGCGTAATTTTGTTTAATCGCTTTATCATCGTGATGATAAATACTCCAGTCGAAATTGAAATTATGATTAGTATGCCAGTTAAATTGACCTAATGAGTTGGCGAATCCACGGGCCATGCTACCGCTGGCCCAGATGCCAACAAGATCAAGATTTTTTGTTGTATTGATAACATCATTCAGCACTAAATTTGGATCAGGCAACTGATTTTCCTGCAGTGTTTCTGTATTGTTTATCTCTGTTGATATATTGATGTATGGATCATCTGGTAGGAATTCGATTTGGTCACGCATCAGATTTAAAAGTGTTTTTACTTGCGTCATGTCACTTTCGTGGTTGCCACTTAACTGTAATGCAGCACTTGTTTGCTTTTGACCGATGATTAAATCTATATCGAGATCTTGCTGGCGGACATAACCGGCTTGTCGAATTTTATTGTGATTGAGGCGTACAAAATCGGAATCTTCGCCTGCGTAATTAAGTAATATTATTTCATTGCCTGCAATTAGCTGAAACATTTTTTGTGATAGTTCACGGAAATAAGTTTGCATCATTCGCCCCCAAATATTTCGACATTAGAAAAAACACAAGCTGGGGAAGCATGACCTACTTGTATGACCTGGTTTGGTTCTCCTTTACCGCAATTAGGCGTACCCCAAATTTCAAAGGTGTCAGCATTACCAACGGCCTGAAGGTCTCGCCAGAAAGTAGCGGAAATACCCCTGTAATTTGGGTTTTTTACGACACCAGCTAATTCGCCGTCTTTTATCAATCGACCATACTCGCAACCAAACTGAAATTTATTTCGGCTGTCATCAATGGACCACGACTTGTTTGCATCCATTAATACGCCATTTTCAATTCCCGCGATCAAATCAGAAAAACTTTTGTCACCCGGTTCTAGATTTAAATTTGCCATTCGATCCATGGTTGGTCTATTCCAGTCGCAAGCCCGTGCATTGGCAACACCAGCCATTTTAGCTCGTACTTGTGATGTTGCTGAGCCTAATGGTTTAAGTAAGATACCATCTTGAATTAAAAATTCTTTTTCAGCGCTTGTACCTTCGTCGTCAAAGTCATAGCTGGCAAGCTCGCTAACAAGGCCTGGATCAAACGTGATATTGAGCAATTCTGAGCCATATTTGTAATGCCCAAACATATCTTGTGTAACAAAACTGGTGCCGGCATAATTTCTTTCATCACCAAGGATACGATCCAGTTCCAGTGGATGACCTATACTTTCGTGAATTTGCAGCATCATTTGACTGGGTTTTAGTAAAAGGGATAATACGTCTGTTGGGCATTGTGGCGCATCAATTAAGGCCAGCGCTTCTTCGGCGGTGCTTTGCGCTGATTGTGGAAAATCATAACTCGCCAGTTGCTCTAATCCGCCTTGCTTGGCAGCACCCCAGCCTCCGCCACTTCGCTGCTGTGTCTGCGCACCTTTATTGGCAACGGCTTCATAACCTGGGTAGATATAATGAAAAGTCTGGGATATGTTAATGTCTTCACTGGTCACTAAATAAGTATCAACAACTCGTCGATTTAACTGTGCCTGCCAATCAACTATTGAATCGTTAATCTTTAAACACTTGTTGATTTCTTGTAATTGATCCAGTTTTTCACTTAAGGTAACGGACTCCCATGGTCGCAAAACAGGAGAATGATAGCTTCCGGAGCGAGCGGGTAGGGGAATATCCTTTGCTGAAAATAAACCAAAGGTTTTGCTACTTTCTAGCCAGCGTAATGCATTATCGATGATATGTTTAAATCCATCTCTTGTTAAATTGCTTGTAGCAGCATAGGCAAATCCATCACCTTGAATCAACGTTAAATGGGCACCACAGGTTTGGCTTAGTTCTGGCGGTTGTACAATACCTTGGCGAACAGAGAGTGATTCGCTATGGTTAGCGACAATACGCAAAGACCAATGATCGACTGCGGGGGCGAGGGATTTAAATTCGGTGATATATCGTTGTATGTCCATTAGCTTTATGTCCGTTTAACTGCTGGTTAGTGAAAACTGATTTCGCTAAAAGATGATGGTTTTTTAATGAATCAATAAGCCAAAATAAAACTTTAGTGTTAGCGGTGATTGAAATTATTCGAATTTAACATTGTGCTTCACAGACATTTAACAGAAAACTAGTCAGAGGCAAATTATTAATGTCACTATTAAATTAGAAATCTCTGGTTTTCTCGAATAATAGTTGTTCTGACGTTTCTTGTTTTATTCCACCTAACTTAATGCATTCAGCTTTACCACCTTCAAACACTAAACCCTGGTCTTTATTTTTGTTAATGACCAAAATATTATCAACATCATCCATCGATGTACTTTTATCTGACCAAGTTAAAGAACAGATTCCATCTATCACTATTGATTTGTAAATAGCCTTGGTGATTGTATCGTCATTCAAAATAACAACTAATTTCCCGTGTGCCTTTTCTACCGCTTCCGGATTCCATTTAGCCGTTGACTGACGAATATCATTTATAGAACCTGCCCAGGAAATCGCGGGTAATAACAGACAAATTACGAGTGAAAACTTAATCATAAAAACCCTTAATGTTATTGATTGAGAATGAAAAAAGCTTATTGATAGGTTGCTACATTGATTGAAACAATGCAAACAATTTTTGAATTTTAAATGGCTTGATGAGAATCTATGGTTGAATTTTTAAAACTGGAAGATTGAAAAAGGATAAGGGGGATAATTGAAGATAATTTTTTAAAAAGAATGCAGCTAAAAAAGCACTGAGTCGAATTTATAACTCAGTGCTCTGTTGAAATTATTTTTTAAAACTGCGCTTTATATCGCTGCTAACGCTTCATTAAAAGTAACACTAGGTCGCATTATTTTTGAAACAGCTTGCGCATCAAGCAGATAATAACCACCAATGTCCACAGCTGGCCCTTGCGCATTATTTAGCTCATTAACAATTTTGTCCTCGTTTGAGGTTAAGGTCTTGGCTAAAGATGCAAAGTGGGTTTGAAGCTCCGTATCTGTTGTTTGTGCTGCTATAGCCTCCGCCCAGTACATTGCAAGATAAAAGTGACTACCTCGATTATCAAGCTCGCGCACTTTAGAGGAGGGTGATTTATTATTCTCAAGGAATCGACTTGTGGCCACATCCAGAGTATCAGCTAATATTTGTGCCTTGGGATTATTGAAGTTCACTGCTAGGTGCTCAAGAGAAGCGGCTAGCGCTAAAAACTCACCGAGAGAATCCCAGCGCAAATGGTTTTCGGTGAGTAGCTGCTGAACCAGCTTAGGTGCCGATCCGCCTGCACCTGTTTCGAACAGACCACCACCGCTCATTAACGGAACGATTGAGAGCATTTTTGCTGACGTACCCAATTCTAAAATCGGGAATAAATCAGTGAGGTAATCTCGTAACACGTTTCCCGTGACTGAGATAACATTTTTACCTTCTTTAACTATCTCTAAGGTGGCGCGAGTTGCATCAGTCGGTGACATTATGCAAATATCCAGTCCGTTTGTATCGTGCTCAGGTAAATACTGATTTACTTTTTTAATCATTTGCGCATCGTGCGCTCTGTTTTCATCTAGCCAGAAAATCGCAGGTGTGTTGCTTGCGCGCGCACGGGTCACTGCTAGTTTTACCCAGTCTTGAATGGGGGCGTCTTTCACCTGACACATGCGGAAAACATCACCTGTTTCTACCGATTGCTCCATGAGCACATTGCCACTACCATCCACAGCGCGTACAGTTCCATTGGCGGTCATTTGAAATGTTTTATCATGTGAGCCATATTCTTCTGCTTTTTGTGCCATCAGGCCTACGTTAGGTACTGTACCCATGGTGGTTGGGTTGAACGCGCCATTCTGTCTGCAAAAGTTAATTGTTTCCTGGTAAATACTGGCGTAACAGCGATCGGGGATCACAGCCATTGTGTCTTGCTGCTTGCCTTGTTTGTTCCACATTTTGCCAGAGCTTCGAATCATCGCCGGCATTGATGCATCAACAATTAACTTTTG
>Ga0224507_10000650_pt1 | contig 13483 bp, 17 predicted proteins | sample SF_Jan12_sed_USG_3_FD_170159 | JGI IMG/M metagenome (GOLD analysis project Ga0224507, IMG submission 170159) | Sediment microbial communities from San Francisco Bay, California, United States - SF_Jan12_sed_USGS_13 | ecosystem: Environmental > Aquatic > Marine > Sediment | place: USA...
CAAAAATTTTGAGTGGTGCTAGGATGTCATTAGAACAAATTGAATTACGATTAACTACAGCTAATGATATTGGAGACACTGTAGTAGCGATAATGCCGACAATGGGATTAATGAGGAATCTCAAATCGTCACTTGGAAAAATTATGCCAGGAGCTGAACAAGAAATTGGTCAGATGGCTGAAATGCTTGGTGGCTTTATGACAGAAAGTTTCGCAGGTGATGCAGCATTTGGAATGAATGACACGACTAATGCAGAATCTGAAAGTATCTTAAAAGAAGCAGCTGCTGTTGCTGAAAGTTCCGCAGGGCAAATGTTTCCTTCTGTTCCCTCAGATAGTCAACACACGACTACAACTAAATTTCTTTAATTCTAAAATTTTATTCATCTAAGAAGAATCTCTAGACTCTTTGATTTTCTTAACCTTACTACCCTCATCATCAATTACTCTATCAACGCCGGAAAGTTTCTCTCTCAATGAATTGATAATTGAGCCTACTTCATCTGCCTCATTTTCTACTCGTTTTCTCTTATTGACAAGTTCTTCAATTCCTCTATTTTCTTCTTCTATGTATTCACTGACTTTCTGAAGCTTTTCTTTTAGATTCTTAATGTCAACTGATTCTTCTTCAATGTCTTTTTCAAGTAGGGTTCTCTTGTCTTTGAGATTTTTAATCATTAAACCAACATAATCTATTGCCTCTTCTAACTTTGCCCGTTTTCCTATTAATTCCCCAATTCCGATTTGACTGGTTGATTCTGTAACTGAGCTAGTTTCTTTAACTTCTTCGTTTTTCTCTTCTACCAATTCTCCACCTTCTTCATTTTTGAATTTATCAAACATTTTATGATTTACTTTTCAAAATGGGAATAAAAAGTTACATTGAATCTCAAAGCTGACCTTGTGAATGATTTTTAGTCAATTAAAGAAAAAAAGGGTGATTATCTCACTGATATTGAATTTCTGAATTCCTGGTTAGAACCAATTGATTTTTCTGAATTTATGACAGATTCTTCAATTTGTAATAACTTGACATTTTGAGCCATCTCGGGATTTTTTGCTATGGAATTCATAAATGAAATTACAAATACATTTTCTTTATCCATTTCTGCAATTTTTCCAGAAAATACGATATTGTAGCTTAGATCCTTACTGGAGCCATCTTCTATTGAAATTTCCCATAGATTTTCACTAATCTTTGATACTTTTCCATCAAATAGAATAATTCCTGATTGGTACATCTTGTAATTTACGTATGTCCAGGATATTTGACCATCAGATGATAACATTCTCTTTAAGTCATCCTCAGAGAATTCTTCTGGAAGGGAATATTGATTGACTTGTAATTTCCCATCAACCACCTTTTCTGTAAGAATTACTCTAAATTTTCTATTTTCTATTTGATTACTCCCATTTTCTGCAAATGAGTAGGTTACAGATAGCGGTGAAGCACCAAGCATCAAAAGGATAGCGAATGCTCCAATAATTCTAATCTGAAATTTTACCATGTGAAGATACTATCGAATTGATAGATTAGGAACGGTTAGGAATCGTCCTGTTCCTTATATACTAAATTTTATTAAAAATGTCAATAATTCAGAAAAATCGGACTGCTTTTGTCAAAACGTATCAAAATAATATTTTTTTAGAAAAATTCATTTTTCTAAAATTAAATTCTATATATGATTCTCTTCAAAATTTTTCCAATATTTTCAAAATCATCAAAAATTAGGTATTTTTTTAGTGAAACTACCGTTCCGCTTTGCGTTCCGCTATGAAGTTTCAAAATGTTCCTCATAAACTACATTGTTGTGTATTAGAGCATGTCAAAACAACAATACAGGTCCGAAATGGGCATAATGGGTGATATCTTAGACGTAACCGCAGATGGCGGTCGTGGTGGAGTCATTGTATCTGCAATCTCTCGCAAAGCCAACCTATCTCACTATGCAGTACTAGACAAATGTGAGAAACTGGTAGAAGCAGGCTTAGTCGAATCCGTCAAAAATGACAGAAATAGAGTCTTTTTGATTACTGAAAAAGGAATTTTGTTCTTTCAGGAATTCAAGAGATTTCAAGGATTAGTAGAAAGCATGAATCTAAGGTATTGAGTCAATGGATCCAGAAATCGTACCAATACATAGGAAAGAGTTTCTTCGAGAAGATGGAATGCTTTTTGTAAGGACTGATGGTATCCTCGATACAATGACCAAAATACCTCTTTTGGTAGCTAGTATGATTATTGTAGCAGCTGTAATGCCAATTCAGTCCTCATTCAGTTCTCCTAGAATACTAGATCTAGTTATTTATCCAGATGGATCTACTCATGTTTCTTCAGAAATTGATGTAGATCCACTTGTTACTGATTTTGAACTTGATCTATTTGGAAGTACTATTGATAATTTTGTCGTCGTAAATGAAAACGGATTTTTACTTACTACTGATGTTCTAGGTAATTCTGCTTTAGTCGAAACTTTTGGATCATCTGTTATTACTGTAGACTATGACATTCATGATTTAGTATCCAAACAAGGTCGAGTTTGGACATTTTCCTTAGATGCTCCCTCTGATTTTACATTACTTTTACCAAAAAATTCCGCAATAGTTGGCATGACAAATCTTCCAATTAACATGGAAATTATCAATAATCAAAATCAATTAACCCTATCCGCTGGTGAGACTGAAATTGATTATCTTTTTGGTACAGTTCCAAATACTCCTGATCCTACAGTTCCAAATACTCCTGATCCTACAGTTCCAAATACTCCTGATCCTACAGTTCCAAATACTCCTGATCCTACAGTTCCAAATACTCCTGATCCTACAGTTCCAGTTAACACTACATCTCAATCTGATAATCTTACATATGCAATTATTGGTGGAATTACAGTCGCTGCCATTATAGGAGGAGCTACAATTATTCGTATTAAACAAAAAACCGTCAAATCAATACATGATCAACAAACAATACAAAAAACTGAAACAATTGATACTGAAACAATTGATACTGAAACAATTGATACTGAAACAATTGATACTGAAACAATTGATACTGAAACAATTGATACTGAAACAATTGATACTGAAACAATTGATACTGAAACAATTTTCAAATTAAAGCCAGATCTTCGTGAAGATGATAAAGAAATAGTGAAGTTTATCTCTAATAATGGGGGACAGGTACTTGAAAGTGAATTGCGTAAAAAATTCTTACAACCAAGAACTACCATGTGGCGTGCAGTAAAGAGATTGGAACGTAATGGTGTTGTAGAAATTGAAAAGAAAGATTTGCAAAACCTGGTAAAATTACGAAAGAATATGGAGGAAGAGAAATGAAAATATTGGCATTATTTACAATATTTGTATTAATTTTTGGAACAACGTCAACATCGTTAGTTAGTGATGCATATGCACAAAAAAATACTAATATTTTATTAGATATTGCCACACAAGCAGACAGACAAATCTTAAATCAATTAGATAGATCTTATGGTGATTTAGTACCCTCTGATATACAAATTCTATATGAAAAAGGGCATGCTGCAGTGAAATCATTAGAAAGTTCTCTGCCTAATGATGTAGAACAAGCAAGAGAAGATTTTCTTACAGCAATGAAATCATTTATGGAAATCACTAGGATGATTTCTGAACCTGTAACCGAAACAAAACTGGCTACATCCTCTGATGTGTCTGACAGAGATCTTAAAAGTGAATTAAATAGATTACACAAATATTTCCAGAGCTTAAAAACAATATTCCAAAAACATAACATGGAAACCGATTTTTCTGAAATTGAACGACTATTTGTTCTAGCATATGAACAAATAAACTCAAATTTGATTGAAGAAACAACTAATACGTTTCATCAGCTGGAATCTCTTATTCATATAAAGAAACAAGAAATTCGTGAATATTCATCAAATTCTGCATCTGCTAGAATCGTAGAATTTGCTCTAAATCAATTAGAGAAAATTCAAAAAATACTAGAAGATCCATCTATTGATACTAGTATGCCTGAATTTGAAAAAGCCAATTCTTTAGTTGTAGAGATTGAAACTTTGATCTTAGAAGATAATATTTCTGCTGCAAAGGAAAAATTTGGAGAATTGAACAAAATAATGAAAATAATTAAAAGATCAACTGTTGAATAACATAAGCTTCATATACATTTTCTAAGAAATTTGAACATGACATCTAAAGCAATAACTGCTGGAGTGGGAATTCCAATGATTATAGTTGGTGCTTTAATGGCTTGGTTATGGGCTCCAATAGGAGGAGATTTACAAAATCAAGTAGAACTTGTAGGAAGTACGATTGGAATCTTAGGAGTGATATTTTTCATCGCTGGATTATTTTATTCAAAAGAACCCGTAATGCATTAGAATCTCACTGAATAAATAATGAAAAAAATTACTATTATTACTTGAAAGTAAGATTATTTGAAATATTTACATCAATTGAAGGTGAAGGAATACTTTATGGTACTAAAACTCTCTTTGTAAGACTAGCAGGATGTCCTTTTACTTGTTTTTATTGTGATACCAAAGAATCTCTTCCATTAGATTCTGGCACAGAATATACAATTGAAGATGCAAACCATCTAATTGATTCCAATTTAAAAAATCAAACCTATAAAGTAAATTTTACCGGAGGCGATCCACTAATTCAACATGAAGCAGTAGCATTACTTGCAAAACATATCCAAGATAAAAAGATCCTAACCTATCTTGAATCATCATGTTTTGATATTGATAGATTCAATCATGTTTTACCATTTATTGATATTGTCAAAATTGAATTCAAAACAAAAGACTCTGATTTTGTTGACTTAAAACACTATGAAAAATTTATTGGTCATACCATGAAATGCCTCAAGTCATCTGTGGAAGCAAAGAAAATAACATACATCAAAATTGTAGTTAGTTCAAAAACTCAGTTAAATGAATTTGAAAAATTAGTAAAGGAAATTTTTACCATTGTTTCTAAAGATAATATTGATGGATTTATCATTCAACCAACTTATGGTATTTCTGAGCCATCATTGGATCTTTTATTAAATTTGTATGATTTAGTGTATCCTTACTACATTGATGTTAAGGTGGTACCCCAATTACACAAATTAATTGGAGCCCCATAACAGTAGCACTTTCCTAAAAACCTGATTAGGTTCAAATACTAGAAAAATTCTGTGAGAATATAAAATGGATGAAGAACGTGTAAAAAAACTCGTTAGAGAACTAATTATTGAAGTTGGGGAAGATCCTACCCGTGAGGGATTGCGAAAAACTCCTGAAAGAATTGCAAATATGTACAAAGAGATCTTTGAAGGATATGACACTGATTCAGAATTATCTGTACAATTCTCAGAAGACTCTGATGTAGTTATTGCTCGTGATATTCAATTTTATTCGATGTGTGAACATCATATGTTGCCATTTTTTGGAAAAATTCACATCGCTTATTCACCAAATGGACGAGTTTTTGGAATATCAAAACTCGTTAGACTCGTTGAAAAATATTCAAAAAGATTGCAAATTCAAGAACGATTAACCAAAAATATTGCTGACGAACTACATTCACAAGGAGTAAAGGGTGTTGTAGTTTTAGCTGATGCAGAACATCTTTGTATGAAAATGCGTGGTGTCAGAAATGATGCAACACTTTCTTCATCTGCATTTAGAGGAATTTATGAAAATAAAGAGGAAAAAGCAGGCATAATGTCACTGATTAGAAAATCTACCTCAGAATTGTCTTTTTAGAATAATTGAAAAATTAAATAATCCATTTTATTTAGTATTTACATGGGAGTACATCCAAATATTCACATTCCAAAGGAGTCATTTCCACAATGGATATGGTATGCAATTGAATGTGTAATAGTTATTGCGATTTCATTGTTGGTATCTAAAGAAATCACTAATTCTATTGAAGGAATTTCCCCAGAAATTCAAAATTATATCTTTATAGGAATTTTGGGAATTGGTTTCTTGATTTGGTATGTTGGGCTTAGACGCATTATTCTAACCAAGTTTCTTAGAAACGGTTACTAGATTCATTTCAGATATTTTGTTTTATCTATAATCCCAGCTTTTTCAAATGCAATCTTTCTATTGTTACAAGATTCACATACACCGCAATGATATTTTTTATTTGAATAGCAACTCCAAGTTTTAAAAATAGAATCTCCCAAGCTTTTAATTCCTTTATTCAACAAATCTTTCTTTGATAAACCCTCACGATATGGTGACCAAATTTTGATATTTTTTCGTAGTTTTGAATTGATCCCATCAATTTCTCCTTGATTAAATGCAGATTCTAATTTCTTTGCAAATATTGGTCTGCAATCAGGATAGTGCTGGTCTCCGGTATGGGCACCATACACAACTAATGAAGCGTTTAGTGTGAAAGCCCATGCTGATGCTATCGATAAAAATACTGCATTTCTAATAGGAACAACAATTGAGTACTCAAATTTAGTTGGAATCTTCCTTTTTGTACTTGTCAAAACATTGGAATTGCCATACAAATCTTTCATAAATCCAATATCAATTATCTTGTGTAGTTTTAATCCCAGCTTTTTTGCAAAAATTTTTGCTGCGGATATTTCCATATCTGCTTTTTGTCCATATGAAAATGTAATACCATATAGCTCATATTTTGATTTTAAATATGATACAGCGCAAACAGAGTCAATACCACCACTAAAAACAATGACTGCTTTTTTCATTATTTCACCAATATTTTCTCTCTTACTTACTAGCACCTTTGCTGGGTTTACAAATTACTGTTTGACATTTTGTATTGGCATCTGCAAATCCTTTTGACATGGCTAAGCTAATTTTTTTTAAATCAGCTGAATTTTTTGAAAATGCAATTATTGAAGGCCCAGCCCCACTTATGGTAACACCAAATGCTCCTGCTTTAATGGCATTTTCTTTGACTTTAGTAAATCCTGGAATCATATGCCGTCTTGCTGGTTCAACTATCACATCTTTTATCGAGTCACCAATCAATTCAGGATCTTTTTTCATAAATCCTGCTACAATTGCTGCAGCATTTGATAAATTCAATATACTATCAGTCAACTTGATCTTTTTTGGAATGACACCCCTTGATACTTTGGTTTTCTTTTTTGGAACATCAATTTTTGGAACTGCAATACACATCCTAAGATTTGTTGGTGGTTCTATTGTAATTACATTCAAAGGATTTGTTTTTACAATAACAAAACCGCCTAAGACAGAAGCTGCAACATTATCATAATGAATTGTTCCTGCACTAGCTTTTTCTCCAGATCCTGCAAATTCTACCAAAGTATTACCATCAAGTTTTAATCCAAATAATTTATCAAATGCCACTGCAGTTGCTGCTGCTGATGCTGCACTACTTCCCATTCCAAATCCTGCAGGAACTCCTTTTTCTATTCTAATTTCAATTCCTTCCTTGATTTTGAATTTTTTCTTCATATTTTTTATAACCAGTCCTGCTGTATTATTTTCAGGATTTGTAGGAATTTTATCATCAGTAATTATTGTAATTCCTTTTTTTGTTTTGGTTAGTGTGACTGTATCATAGAACGCATCTATTGCTAGTCCAAAAACATCAAATCCAGGACCTAAATTTGCAGTAGATGAGGGTGCTTTGACCGTAACCTTTGATACCAACTAATTTTCTACCTCTTCGCCCAAATTAAGAATTCTACTCAAAGCACCTTCAAGATTTAGAAAGCCTTCTCCCGTGACATTTGATATTGGAATTAATCCTTGTACAAATCCACCTAGATTCAAACCTCGTAAAATATTTGTAGTTAACGAATATGTCTCACCGTCTGTATCCTTACCAATTGCATTTTCTAATGTTTCCAAATCTGTTGACCATTGAAGAATATCTTTTAACTTGTCTTCAATAAGATCTGTTTTTGTTAGAACATTAATTGTTGGTAAATTCAAACGCAATCTTATTGATGTAGCAAGAAGTGCAATTGAAACAAAATTTACTGGTGTGGTAATCAGTGATCCATCAAAAAGAAAAACATTTGTTTTTTCGTCTGATGAAATATTATCCACTATGAAACGTCCACTAGAACGATATGCAAATAGTTCGATTTGACCAGGAGTATCCACAATTAGATAATCTGGGTTTACTTGGTTTACTTGATTTTCAATATCATCAATTTTTGATGCAATCAAATCATTTGCCATAACCATAGCACCGTTTGGACCAAGTTCATACTGTTGCATAATTGATACATAATCAACATAGTCTCTAACATCGACATCACAAGTGTAAGGTGTATTTTCTACACCCGGATCCAAATTTAAAATTGCTGCAAATGCTCCATTTTTTGAATAATAATCTTGCAATTTTGATGAAAGTAATGATTTACCCGAACCTGCAGTACCAGAAATAAAAACCGTTTTCAATCCGTCTAATTTCTATTATTTGCTTATATTTCAAACTAGCTTGTTTTTCATATTCTTATCTCAGAATACCCTATTGGCATCGAAAATCCCAAATTTTTCATTTGTTCTTTAATTAATTACATTGTTTTTTAGTTGTAGTTTGAAGCACATTTGAAAAGGAAGCCTATCTCAACAATTTGATAGTAAAATTCGTAAAAGATCAAAACCTTTCAGACTTTGATATGTTGGATTCATTTTTTGAAGAAATCAAGTAAGAACTTCAAAATTAATACAAAACCTCAAGTTAACTCTGATTATCATCCTAATTTCAGGTATCAATTTTTTGATGACTGGAAATTTACTCAACTTTCATATTTGATTCCTCCAAAAAAACTATCAAATGAACTGGAGACTTGTAGCCATACCTATTACTTTAGTTCCTATTTTTATCATTGCCATCCAATTTGATATTAAAATAGAAGATGTTCTGGCAATTGGATTATTTCCATTTGTCGGTGCAGTTGTTGCAATGATGATCAAGTTAGGTCTTCAAGGAATCAAATTTGCATATATCACAAGAAAATATCTTAGAAATTTTGATTCATTTTTTAAATTAGTTGGTGTTAGAGTTGGTAGTGAATTTATCAAGTTTACAACTCCAATGTTTATTGGAGCAGAATTTGTTGTAATCTATTATTTACACAAAAAAGGAGTTAAACCTGCAAAGTCAGCTTGGATTGCAATTATGGATATTGTAACTGAAGTGTTTGCAGCAGGTCTGTTATCTATTATGGCGGGAATCATAGCATTGTTGAGTGGCGCATATGTAGTTGGAGTCGTTATTTTAGCTACTAGTATTGTTATTACATCTTTGTGGATGGTGATGTTCTTCCTTTCTTCTAAACATACGTTTCAAGTTCCAAAAGTACTAGAAGATCTTGCAAAAAGATTTGTAAAAGAAAAGGGTGCGAAAGCCATTCATCAGACAAACACTTGGATGGAAGAAGTCTGTACTATGAGTAGAGAAAATCTAAAAACTCCTGAATCCAAAAAAATCTTTACAGTTTCGTTTTTGTTTTCGCTTGTGTCTTGGTCATTTTATGGAATTTCATTTATGATTATTGCAATGGGAACAGGTTTTGTGATTAATGCATTTGATTCTATTATGGCAGTTATGGGCGCAAATGCAATTGGAAATTTGCCAATAACCATAGGCGGTTCAGGTTTGGCAGAATTTGGAATTATAGCATATTTGAATAATTTAGATCCTTTTGCCTTTGAGATTACTGAGGGAATTGTAGCTTGGGATGCGGTAATCGGTTGGAGAATTGCAACATATTATGTTCCAATTGTGATTACTTGGTTACTTTTAGTAAAACTAGCCTTGAGTAAAATATCAAAACCACAATCTACATAGAAACCACTTTATCTTTAAATGATTTTTTTGATTTGTGGATTTTAAAAATAAAGTTATTCTCATTACTGGTGCATCATCAGGAATTGGAAAAGAAACTGCAATAAAATTTGCAAAGCTAGGTGCTAACATAATTTTAGTTGCAAGAAGAAAAGATAAACTTGAACAAGTTGCAAACGAATTAAAAGAATTCAATGTAGTAACATTAGTTTGTCAATGCGATGTTTCCAAAAAAGATCAAGTCAAAGAAATGTCAAAAATAGTTTTAGAAAAATTTGAATCTGTTGATATTTTGGTAAACAATGCTGGCTTTGCAATTTATGGCTCTGTATCTAATCTTACTATTGATGAAATAGAATCACAGATGGAGACAAATTATTTTGGAATGATTTACTGTATCAAAAACTTTCTTCCATCAATGTTGAAGAAAAAGTCTGGTCACATAGTCAATGTTGCATCTGTTGCAGCAAGTTTTGGCTTACCTGGAATTGCATCTTATTGTGCATCAAAATTTGCAATGCTGGGATTTTCTGAAGGCCTAAAACATGAGCTAAAAAATACCGGGGTTGGAATTACAGTTGTCAGTCCCATTATGGTTAGAACCAATTTCTTCGAACACCCTTCATTTGGAAAAATGCCGAAATTTTCTCCTACTTCCCTTAGTTCTAAAACTGTAGCAAAAGCAATCCTAAAGGCAGCAAATTCACCAAGGTTGGAGATCATAGTCCCGTCTGTAGTAAGGGGTGCAGTATGGATAAAAAACACATTTCCATATTTTATCAATCCAATTTTAGGAAAATCTTTCAAAAAACAACTAGATTCTATAAGAAAGGATTAACTTTATTCTTCTGTATCATCATCTGCAGTGGCTGCTTCATCAGAGCTCACATCTAACAATTCTAGTGATTTTAAATCAAATTGATAAATGGCTTTCATTTCAATTTCTTTTTCTTTTTCTAGAAATTCTGATACTTTTTTACTTAATGGAGCCTTATGTTGATCAAAAACAAACTCATAAACTTCTCCTTTGAGTAATTCATCAATTTTAATTTTTTTTGGTACATCCATTGTTACAATATGTCTCCCGTCTTCTACAGCATCATACAGTTGCACGTCTATCTTGTTGTCATCATAATAAAACTCAAGAATATATCCTGACTTTTTTATCTCTTCGGGTTTCTTGAATTTAGCATTTTGAATTTCATCAGAAACCCAATCAGGAATATCATCTTTCTTTTTTACCATTGTTAAATCTCTCTAAGTGTCTAAATTTTTATCTTTTTTACTTTTTGACCACCATTCAAGATAGTCATCATGTTTATCATCACGTGTTCTTTCTTTTTGATTTAATTTGTATCTGATATCTGATATCTGTTCTCTTGTCGCATATAATCCACATTTTTTACAAATGAAATTTTTTGTTGACGTATCCATTTTCATTGGAATTTCAATTTCATCAAATAATTTGAACAAGTCATCTCTACCTCTATCCTCCTCAGGAGTATCTTCCTCATATTTTGCTTGAATTTTCTTTTTCTCTCGAGAAGTACATTCAGGGCAGTTAGGCAATGGTATTTTGCCTTAATTTTTTCCATAAAAGCGTTCCCACATTCCTAATTGATCGATATTATCCGACACGCGGATTTTTTCATCATCCCTTGCGGTCCGTTCGCCCATCGAAATCCCGCGTGCCAGATGAGGCAAGATAATCAAAATAATCTATTATTTCTTTTCCTCCAGAGTCAAAGCTGCAATCTTTGCTGAATTTTCTGCCCCATTTGGAATAAAATTCTTTGAGAATTCATGCAAACTATCTTCAAATTCATCATAATTTTCCTTAATTTTGGCTATACCTTGAATCACTTGGTTTGTTTTTACAGCCAATACGCCTAGATTCTTTTTTTCTGCCCATTTGATATTGTTTGTGTGTTCATCATAAATGGGAATTCCAATTATGGGTTTTGATTTTCCACCCATTATCTCACCCATTACAGTATGAGAACCATTGACAACCGCATATTTACATAAATTCAAAATTGTATCCTTTTCTTTGTCTGAAAGATAACCAATGTCAATTTGTATCCAATCAATTTTTTTCTCTAAAGCTTCTGGTATCGAATATTTTTTGCCGTCTATTCCTAACACTGAATCTATTTCAGGATTATTCCTTGCATGTGAAATTATTCTCTTTTCTCTTTTCATCTCATCTTGATGAAATACTTCCTCATATCTCTGTCCAGTTCCATCATTGGTGGATTTATTTCCAGTTCTCATCCAATATCCAAATTTCTTATTTTTGACTAATTTTTCAAGATCCGAGATATCTTCATTTTTGATTTGTTTACTATTTGTAAAGTGTCCAACATAAATTATTTTTTCTTCAACTTCCTTAATAAAATTGAGATTATATTCACACATTGTATATGGTGGAGGTGAATCTGCAACAAGAATTTTTGATGCTTTAGCAATTTGTTTTGCAATAAAAATTAATGATGGATAAAGATATGATCTTGAATTGTATAGTCTTGGTCTAAATTGATTTGTTACAAACAAACTTGGGATGTTGCGATTTTTAGCTAGAATATTTGAACCCATATCTCCATCATTGATTACTAGATCAAATTTCTCTTTGTTGTAGAGTTTTCTTTCTTCTCTTAAATAATTTACAATTTGTTTTACTAGTGGCGGATTTTTTGAAATTGGTAATAATATGTTCATCAATGACATTGAAACACTTGGACCAAATTTACCATCAATTGGGGTTGGCATCAAAATTTCATGGATCTTTTCTTTTTGATCAGGAAATTTTTTTAATAATTTTTCATAAACGTGATCTTTACTTGAAAAATGAACTTCGAATTTTTCTTTAACATGATCTCCTAAAGCTTCATTTAGCCTCATCATTCGTGAATAATGTCCACTTCCCCAAGGGTAGATGAATTCTCCAATTTTTAACACGATTTGAAACCAATTTTGCCGTTTAAATTCTCAATGATTTTCTAGTGAATCTAAAATATCGTGAACATTGTTAGGCCCTGCCTGAATTGTGATCTTTCTCTTTGTTTTAACCGCAGTATCTACATCTTTTTTTGAGAAAGCAGGAATTTCATCTGAAGCAATAGTGACTATTTTTTCCATTTTTTTGATATTTCTTTCCAATCCAATCTCTTTTGCTTCATTAAACAAATTAGTATCAACTCCAGTTAGTGGGAGTATGGGAATCTTCTTTTTTCCAAACACTCTTTTTAATGAATTATCGATAAAATCTACAGAAAAGATCAGTGGTGATAATGCTAATGACACTCGTTCATTTGGATATTGTAACAGTATTTCTAATATTGAATTCACGTAGATTAAATAATTTTTAATTCCATTAGGATTAATTTTAAGATGTAAAAATTCAAACTCAATATTGTTCTCCACTAGCCTTGGAATAATCTGATTAATCATTTTGGCAAGATTCATCAATTCTGATGTTTGTCTATAACAAACTATTATTTTTACATCGTAACCTTGTTTAATTGTCTCAAAACAGGAAACCGCAGAAATTTCATCATATATTGCGCAAATAGTTTTCTGATTTTGTGATTGATATGGGATTCCACCATTTCCTTTATCTGAAAAAATACAGATGTATGCATTATTTTTTGTTAGATATGTGTATAACA
>Ga0224507_10000652_pt1 | contig 13474 bp, 11 predicted proteins | sample SF_Jan12_sed_USG_3_FD_170159 | JGI IMG/M metagenome (GOLD analysis project Ga0224507, IMG submission 170159) | Sediment microbial communities from San Francisco Bay, California, United States - SF_Jan12_sed_USGS_13 | ecosystem: Environmental > Aquatic > Marine > Sediment | place: USA...
GGCCTCTAATCAGTGTTTGTTATGGGTGCCCCTGAAATAATAGACCGGACATATCACGAAATTATCACGCCACGAGCGTCGCCGATAAAGATCCGTCCGGATGCGGTCGGCAGCCCCTACAAGACCCTGTCCAGGTCGGCACAAATGTCCTCCGGGTCCTCGAGACCGACAGAAAAGCGAAACAAACCGTCGCCCGCGACGCTGCGGTACTTCTCGAGCCCGGCACCTTCGAGTCCATAGGATGTTTCTGCCAGATCCTCGGTGCGGAGCAGGTACATCAGGCTGCGGTGGTGCCCCAGCGAGACGGCATAGTGAATGACCTCGAAGTCGGACATCATTCGGCGGGCGACGTCTTTGCTGTTCGCGACCCGGAATGACAGCATCCCGGAGAAATTGTCCATCTGCTTTGCCGCGAGTTCATGCTGGGGGTGTGATTCGAGCCCGGGATAAATAACCGACTCGACGCGCGGATGGTTCTCGAGATACTTGGCGACCGCAATCGCATTGGCGGCATGCTCGCGCATCCGTATCGGTAAAGTCGCCATGCCGCGCATGATCAACCAGGCATTGAACGGGCTGATCACGCCACCGAGGTGCGACAGTGCTTCAGTGCGCAAGGGAGCGAGGAGTTCTGTCGCACCGCAGATCGACCCGCCCATCGCGTCGCCGTGACCGCCGATGTATTTGGTCAATGAGTGCACGACGAGATCTGCGCCGAGTTTCAGCGGCCGCGTCGCAATCGGCGTCGCGAACGTGGAGTCGACGACCACGAGTGCACCATGCTCCCTGCCGATCTCGGCTATCGCTGCGATGTCCGCGATGTTGAGCAGCGGATTCGATGGTGTTTCCAGCCAGATCATGCGCGTCTCGTCACGCAATGCGTTGCCGACGTTGGCCGGATCCGAAGTGTCGACGACCGTAACGTCAATATCGAATCGCGGCAACGTATGTCGTGCGAGTTCCGCAGTGCCGGGATAATTGGTTTCACAAATAATCAGGTGATCGCCTCGCGAAAGATACCCGAGTAGCAAGCCCGTGGTTGCTGCCATGCCCGAAGCGAAAGCGATGCAGTCTTCGGCCTGTTCGAGTGTGGCCAGCTTGTCTTCGAGCTGGTCCGTTGTCGGGTTGGCCCACCGCGTGTAGACATAGGGCGCGTCGCTATCGAGGTTGTTTGCCGAGAAGCTGATTTCCCGATTGACACGAAACGTACTGGACATGACGAGGTCGGGTGCAGACGAATGGCTCCCCGTTTCGTGACCCTCGCCCGCGTGAATCGCCTGCGTTCTGATGCCCTTGTTGGAAAAATCTGTGCTCATGAATTGTCACCCGTTCGATCGAAATTGCGGTCCAACAGGGCTGCCAGCTCGCGCCCCTCGTCTTGGGACATCGCCGTCAATGGCGGTCGGACATTCGACCAGCGATCATCGCCCATGGAGAATGCCAGCAGACGCTTTTGCGCCGGAATCGGCGCGTAATCCTGTACCGTCAAACGAAAGCGCTTCACTGTCTCGTGCAGAGCTCGCGCTGCGGCTATATCGCCCTTTTCGTACAAGCTCACAACCCTGGCGATGTCCCGGGCATTGATGTTCGCGGTTGCCGTAATGCAGCCTGGTGCGCCGCGCTCCAAAGCGTCGAGCAACGGCAACTCGGATCCGGGATAAACGATCATGCCGTCGATATCGAGCAAGGCCCGGGTGTTTTCCCAGTCACCGGAACTGTCTTTGATGCCGACAATTTGTTCCTGGAAATCAACATGCAAGCGAGCCGCAAGTGCCGGCGGTATGCCAACGATTGCTATCGGCGGAATATGGTAGAGATAGATGCGTGCATCCGATCCGATCGCCGCGACCAATCGCTCGAAATATCGATACAATCCGTCCTCGCTCACATCTTTGAAATAAAACGGCGGCAACGTCATCACGGCAGCACATCCCATGTCAAGACACGCCCGCGACAAGCGAGCGGTATCTGCGACATTCGACAGGCCGGTGCCCGGTATCATCCGTGTCGGGTCGATGCCGGCGTCGATCAATGCTTGCATCGCGGCGATTCGTTCGTCGATGCCCACCGACAATGCTTCTCCGGTTGTGCCAAACGGCGCGATGCCGGCGCAGCCCTGATCGAAGAGCCGTTTTGCATGGCTTACATAAAGGTCCGTCGCGACGGACAAATCCTCATTAAACGGCGTCAGTATCGGCGCGATAACCCCGTTTATCCTCTCAACCGGCATTTCAGGAGTCTCCATTTCGCAACTGGCAGCGAGCCACCGCCGTCAGGCGTCACTAAGCATGGACATTATTATGCACTTGATGCTGATTTCTCGTAGCATGTGGCACCCATGTTAATCCAGAAACTCGCGTGATTACTGACCGGATGAAAATCGCACAATCGACACGCCTAATGGTGTTGCTCTTAGTCATGCTTGCCGCTGTGAATGGCCTCGCGCAAGAGGCCGATGACAGTGTCGAAGTCGCCGCGCCGGATCTTTATTCCCTGCAAACCGATTGGTGGACCTACTTTGAGGTTCCCCGGGCCGAGCTGGAGCCTCGCGTTGACTCGTTTCTCGAGTCTGTCACTGTGCAGATCGCCGACCTTGCGCCACAAAACCAGGAGACTGCTCAATCGGTACTGGATGCCGTGCGCGATAACCTCACCGCATTATTAGCCCTGTTGGATGACCCGGACATTGCGACGCAGGAGCCCGAACCGGAAGCCATAGACTATTCGCTCGATGATTTACTTCGGCTCGCAGATACAGCACGCGACGCCCGCTCGGGTGCTGCAGAGGAGCAGCTCGAGGTAGAGCGGGAGAAGCGCATTCTCGATGGCGCCAGCAGGCGCCGTGACGCGGCTTTTAAAGATTACGTGGGTGCTGCCGCGGGGGATCAACGCTGGATGGTCGCCTTGCGATTGGTGCAGGCGCGTTCCGCCCAGGCGATGTCCGCCCGTCGCCTGGAGCTCTTGACGCTACGGTATGAGCGCGCCACCGCGTATGCCGAGGCAGCGTCCGCACGTGTGGACCTGGCAAGAGGTCGATTAGCCACCTCCGCCGACCAGGCGGCGCTCGATGCGTTACGCGAGCGCGTCGGCGCCAGGGAAGCCGATGTCGAGAACGCCCGGGAGAACGTCCGCGCTGCGCAAATAGCCGCGAGTGGTCTCGATCTGGATACCGCACAAGGCCGATCCCAGCAGCGGCTGCAGCAGCAAAAGCTGCTGAGTGCAGAAATCAGCCTGGCCCTCGCTGAGGCGACTCTCGACAAGGCGCAGACGCAGCAGTGGTGGACCGAACTGAAGCTGGGTACGGGGCCCGGACCAGGTGCGCTCAGTGACGAGGTTCTCGTCTGGTCCGAGTTCGTGCGCGACACCAAGCAGCGCGCACCAGAGTGGCAGCGCGCCACCGAAGACGAACTGCTCGCCGTGCAGAGTGCGAATCGGGACGGTCTCGATCGGGCTTCGCGCCGACTGTTGGATCAGCGATTGGGAACCGCGCAGGAAGCCCTGGCACAAGTCGGACAATTGGATGCCGCCTTAGCCGATCTGGAGCTGTTGATGCGGGTGGTCGACAGCGCCGCCGCAGAAAGCGCAGGCGGATTCAAATCCTGGTGGGCGAGCATGACTCGCAATGCAAAGACGGCGTACTCGCGTATCGCGGGTCTCGGCGACGTCACGCTGTTCTCCGTCGGCGAAACGCCGGTCACCGGCGGCGATATTCTGCGCGTTGTACTCATTTTGACCGTCGCGTGGCTTTTGTCGCGGGGCGTTCGGCATGCCATCCGGCGCGTCGGTTCGAGCGAGTCCGCCGGCACCCAGGCTTCAATGTACACCGTTGGCCGACTTACGCATTACGCCATCATCATTCTTGGCTTTGTCATCGCACTATCGTCTATCGGACTCAACTTCACCAATCTTGCGCTGGTCGCCGGTGCGCTCAGTGTCGGCATTGGTTTCGGCTTGCAGTCCATCGTCAACAATTTCGTGTCCGGCCTGATCATCCTGTTCGAACACTCGCTGCGTGTTGGCGATTACATCGAACTGGATACCGGGCTCACCGGCACGGTCAAGTCCATTAACGTACGCAGCACACTGATCAATACGAACGACAATATTGACATCGTCGTGCCTAACTCGGAGTTCGTAACCACGCGTCTTACGAACTGGACGCTGGGCGAGCGCACACTGCGTGTGCGAATCCCGTTCGGCGTGGCTTATGGCAGTGACAAGGACGTCGTTAAACAGGCCGCGTTGGAAGCGGCGGCCGAGGTACCGTTTACCTTAACCCACATGAAGGGCCGCGAGCCCGACGTCTGGCTCACCGAATACGGCGACAGCAGCCTGAACTTCCTGTTGCTCGTGTGGGTCAATCGGCAGGGCGCGCGGCGGCCCACTCGCACTCGATCTGCCTATCTCTGGGCACTAGAGACCAAGCTGGCCGAATACGGCATCGAAATTCCGTTTCCCCAGCGCGACCTGCACTTACGCTCCGGCTGGCCACCTAACCGTCGAAGCAAGTCTCAAGACTGAGCGAGAATCGAACACGCTTCATGATGCTGCCGCTTGCTGTCGCTGCTCCGGGAGCGGCAGCGCGTCGCCGGTTTCGAGCAGCGACTTCAGGCTCGCGAGGATCCATGGCCAGCCGTCCGAGATACTGTCGAACAGCACAGTATCCTCGGGGAACTGGTCATGAACAATGCGTAACCGGGTCTGGCCGCCGACATCTTCAAGCGAAAACGTAACTCTTGATGGTGCTTCCTTCATGGCGGCTTCGTCATACAACACGTGCCAGGTGATCACCAGCTTATCGGGTGCGTCCGCCTCAATGACTTTACCCTCGACCACAACATCATCGCCGCTGGCATTGAGGTATTCCACCACGGCTCCAGGATCCCAAGTCGATTGGACGCGCGTCGCATAAAAATATTTTGCGGTGAATTCCGCGTTTGTGAGCGCCTCCCATACTTTTTCTCTTGGCGCGTTGATGTAGGTTTGATAAGCGAACTCTTTATTGTTCATGTCAACTCCTTCGAGCGATTGTTTGAGTGCCGAAATAGCGACAAGCTGCTCGCGCGCATACTTGGCAATCCAGCGTTCGGTGACTTCGTGAATCGGCACCGGGTTCAGATAATGCTTTTTTTCTCGACCCTGGAATTCTGTGATGACCAGGCCGGCGTCTTCGAGGATGCGCAGGTGTTTTGACAAACCCTGGCGCGTGAAATCAACGTGTGCACCAAGCGCCTGGAGTGTCTGTCCGTCCCGATCAAACAGCGCGTCGAGAACTCTGCGGCGGCTGCCATCAGCCAGTGCTTTGAATACGGCTTCCATCGATTGATCACGTCAAAAAAATGTTGGTTGCGGTGATTATATGCAACCGTTTAGTTGCATGTCAACTGGCATTCCGTGGACCCCGTTTGCCGCCAAGACGCTCCTAACCTAATGATGCGTAAACAGATTCTTGATGATGTGGCCTACGATGTGCGGATTCTCGCGCAATCGCCGTATCGAATAGTTGTACCAGAGCTCGCCGAAAGGCACATACACGCGCAGCGGGTGTCCCTTTGCTACGAGTTTCCTGCGCAGTGTTCCCGCAACGCCGAGCAGCATCTGGAATTCGTAGCGGTCTTTTTCCACACCCATTGTCCCGATCAGATCTTCTGCCCGTGTGACCAGAATCGGGTCGTGCGTTGCGATGCCGACTCGCCTCGCCCCGCCCGCAAACAGCTGCTCGAGCAGCTCGCTGAACGAGTCGCGAATTTCGTCGGCATCACAAAATGCGATTTCCTCGGGTTCGACATAAATGCCTTTGCACAGTCGCACGTCGGTTGGTCCGCTGGCCAACAGCTCGGCAACGTCCTGCTCGCTGCGACGCAGACATGACTGAATGACGATACCGACGTTATCGAATTGCGTCCGGAAATCGCGGTAGATTTCGAGCGTTGGCGAGGTGACGCTCGAGTCCTCCATGTCGATTCGGACAAACAGGCCATGTTCCCTGGCGGCCGCGAGCAGCACGAGCATCGCCTCTCTGCAGCGTGCAACGCTGAAACGCAGGCCCATCTCGGAGAGTTTGACCGAGACGCCGCAATCCAGCGACGCCGAGTGGATTTCCCGGATTGTTTGCAGGTACAGATCGACGGCAGCTACAACCTGTTCTTCAGAGGTGCTGTCTTCGCCGAGAACATCAATCGTCCCCGTGCAACCTGCCGCATTCACTTGCTCAACTGTCTTGCAGGCGTCTTGCAGATGGGTGCCGGCGATGTAGCGTCGCGAGAATCGCCAAATTAACGGTCGAGGCACGTATGGCATCGTACCGATCACTGCCCGATGAAACAGGCTCGATGACATGTGCCCCTCCGAACGGATCTGCCTCGACCTCAACAGTGTCCGGAATCGGCGTTCTCCTGTCTGTCCGCAATTACCGATATAATTGGCCAAATGGCGAACATACTAGTAATTTACTCTACAACGGACGGACACACTCGCAGCATCTGCGAGCGACTCAAAAAGGTCATCGAGGCGCAGAATCATTCGGTGGTTGTATCGTGGATGAGCGATGATCCCGATATCGATCTGAAACCATTCGACAAGATCGTAATTGGCGCCAGCATTCGTTACGGCAAGCACCAGAAGCAGGTCTACGAGTTCATCGAAAAAAACCAGTCGCTACTCGAAGGCAAGCCAAATGCGTTTTTCTCGGTAAACGTGGTTGCGCGAAAACCGGAGAAGAACACTCCGGCAAGCAATCCTTACCTGGTCAAGTTCCTCAAGCAGATTGCCTGGCAACCGCAGCATCTGGCCGTGTTTGCCGGAAGGCTCGATTATCCGAAATACACGTATATCGACCGGCAAATGATTCGGCTGATCATGTGGATGACCAAAGGGCCGACGGCTCCGGACACGGTCGTCGAGTTCACCGACTGGGACAAGGTCGACAAGTTTGGCCGCCTGATCGGCGAGATTTAGGTCGGATTACAGTGCTCGGAGAGGCCGTGCACAGCCTTAGTGTTCCGGAGTCGTGTTTGCCGGCAGGGTGAAAAACTGCAGCTTGCCGAGCTCGCCTTCCAGCGACTCGACCGCCTGGGGCCCTGCTTCTTTGAGCCGATCCACCCAGCGCGACGCTTCGGTCATGTAATGGTTATAAAGCTGCTTGCGCACTGGCAAAGACAGTGTGGCGGGCTTGCGCTGCTCCTCGACGAGCGCTGTGTTCAAATCGAACTGCTGCAACACGCTTGCTTCCTTTTTGTGCGACCAGGTACCCGTGCACAAATCGAAATTGTAAAGTGTCAGGAAGCGGTGTCCGTGCGTCGCAACAAAATGAACCGCATCGATCACGAAGTCTGCCTCAACATCGTCCATGACCCAGTGCAAACCAACGCGGCACCAGCCGGGCTTCATGCCGCAATGACCTTCCTGCACGACGTGGCGATAGCGCTCCGACATATCCAAGTCGATGTTGAGTAACCTGTGACCGTAGGGGCCGGCACAGGAACACCCGGCGCGTGACTGTATACCGAACAAGTCATTGAGCAGCGCTGTTACGAACTTGTGGTGCAGGTAGCGCCCTTTATCATCCTTGATGTTGAATGAGATGATGCCGACTCGCTGTTCTGCATCCGGGTTGCCGAGAATTTCAATGTTGTCATCGTCGCCCCAGCTCTTCAGGGCGCGGTGCGTCAACTCATGTTCTCTCGCGTTGATCACGTTGACGCCGACCCGGTCCTTGATTTCGAATACAAGTGCAGCCTTGAGTGTCTGCAGGACTCCCGGAGTGCCGGCTTTCTCGCGCTCCTCGATGCATTTGATATAGTCCTGCTCCGTCGGTCCGACGTAATCGACAGTACCGCCGGCGCTCACGCTTGGCGGCAACTCGCTGTGGTAAATGCGCTCATTAAATACCAGAACGCCGCTCGAACCGGGACCACCGAGGAACTTGTGCGGCGATATGAATATGGCGTCGATTGACGGATCGTCACCGTCAATCGGTTCGGGGTTCATGTCGATCTCGACGTACGGCGCGCACGCCGCGTAGTCGAAACAGGCGATCGCGCCGTATTTGTGCAATAAGCTCGTAATCTTGCGTACATCGGAGCGCATACCAGTCACGTTCGACGCTGCGGAGAATGAGCCAATGCGCATGCGGTTTTTGTACTCCGGCGACTGCAATAGCGCCTCGAGATGTGCAAGGTCGATATTGCCGTTGGCCTCCAGGCGCACTTCGACTGTTGTGGCCAGCGACTGCCGCCACGAGATCTCGTTGGAATGATGTTCGTAAGGACCGATAAACACGACCGGCTGCCGATCACGCAGCAGCTTTGCAAACGACCGGCTGTCAAAACCGCTGTCGGCTTCATCCAGCATGCGTTCGATGTTCTGACGCGTCGCCGGCGCCAGGGCAACACCGACTATTTGTTGTAACTTATCGATGGCGCCGGTCGCCCCGGTACCGACCGCGATAATTCGACCCTTGGGGCCGGCGTTGACGGACTCCTTGATCGCCTCTTCTGCTTCGTGTAGAAGTTGCGACATGCTGCGTCCGGTTATGTCGTCCTCGGTATGCGTGTTCGCATAGATTCGCTGCAAACCCTGCAGATATGACTCAACGAAGCGCAGACAGCGCCCCGATGCCGTGTAATCGCAGTAGACCATCAGGCGCTCGCCAAATGGTGTTTCGAATGTCGAATCGACGCCGACGATCTGCTGCCTGAGATAGGCAGGACTTAGCTTATCTTTTTTCATGGGGTAGTAATAAACCGGATCTCGTTGCCGGATTGTATCGTGTTATTGTGCCCAAACCGAAGTTTGCCCCGACGCGGCGATGTTCGCAGCCTGTGTGCGATGCCCGGAGGCCCAGGGGCACGACTCCATGGTCAGTAGAAAAACAATCTAATTCTGATATTCCAATGCGGCCTGCGGGGTCTCATACTATCGTTCCCTTTCAAGTACACAGCGGCCAATTCTGATCAGCCAACAACGCGTAACCCGAAGCGTCTTCCTGTGACCATTCTCCCGGGTCTGATTCTCGCTTTGTTGCTGGCGATTGGTGGCGAGTATCTCTCGGAACTGATTGGTGTCAAGTGGATGGGACTGCCAAAGAGCCCCATCAGCGGCATCATGATGGCTATTCTGCTTGGTATCCTGATCCGAAACACGGTGGCACTGCCACAGTCGTTCCAGCCGGGTATCCGCTTTGGCCTGGTGCGAATCCTGAGGTTTGGCATCGTGCTCTTGGGAATTCGCCTGAGCCTTGGGCAGGTTGGAGCGATCGGCCTGCAGAGTCTGCCCATAATTATCGGTGCGGTGACCGCCGGACTGTTTATTGTCACTTACTTCAGCCGCAAGCTCGGCCTGTCCGGCAGGCTCGGAACACTGATTGCGGTCGGCACGGGCATCTGCGGCGCGACGGCGATCGTCGCGATCGCGCCCGCGATCGGGGCAAAGGATGACGAGGTCAGCTATTCGGTTGCCTGCGTCACGATGTTCGGCGTCATTGCGATGCTGATCTACCCGTTCGTGGCGCACTGGATGTTTGCGGGTGACTCGTTCGCGAGCGGCCTTTTTCTCGGTACGTCAGTACATGAGACGGCACAGGTTGCCGGCGCCGGCCTCGTCTATCAGCAGTATTACGATGATCCGCAGGCGCTGAACGTCGCGACGGTCACCAAGCTGGTTAGAAATCTCGGCATGTTGATCATCATTCCGTTAATGAGCATCATTTATCACCGTAAGTCCTTGGACGGCAGCCAAGCACCTAAGTGGTGGACGATGATTCCGTTGTTCGTAGTGGGTTTCGCGCTGATGAGCTTGTTGCGCACGATTGGCGACATGGGCGATCCCGCGTTCGGTTTCCTGCGGCCCGAGCAGTGGCAGACGCTTGTTTCCTATACGAAACAAACAGCGGAAATCTGCCTGGCGATTGCGATGGCGGCTGTCGGGCTCGGCACGAGCATCAAGGGTCTCGTGCATATTGGACTGAAACCGCTGGGCGTCGGTCTATTCTCTGCACTGCTCGTGGGCGCTGTCAGCGCTACGCTCGTCACCCTGCTCAACTGAGGTCAGCTGCCGCAACCATCAATTAATACATTGGATAGAGCCCTATGTTAGTTAACCCATCGGATCTGGTCGCCAAGGCTAAAGCGACGATAACGGAATGCTCGGTCAGAGAAGCGCACGAGTGCCTGACCCAGGACACATTATTCATTGACATCCGCGAACCGGCTGAATTCCAAAGAGGCTGCCTTCCGGGCGCGGTACACCTTCCGCGCGGGCGGCTGGAATTCGATCTGCATGCAGTAGTCGATCGCGCACGTGCCGACCGGAATATCCCGCATGAGGAACTGGCCATCATCCTGTATTGCGGCACTGGAGGTCGTTCGGCTCTCGCCGCAAAAACTGCCGAAGAAATGGGCTATAGGAACGTCAAGTCGATGGGCGGTGGCATCGTTGCCTGGGCGCAGGCGCAGTTGCCGCTGGATGTTTCCGCTTAGTTCAGGATCCCAGTCGCCCCGCCCTTCTGATGCTTAGATGTTCGATCCAGAACAGCAGCAGGCCCGCGGCTAGCAGGGCTGCAACAAACTTCCACGACTCCGCCGACGAGTGTGAAGCCATCCATACGCAAAGACCCAGCGCAATGATCGGAATCGTGTAGCCGCCTTTGAGATTGAACGCGTGCTGCCTTGCTGCAGAGTCAGCCCGTTTCTTGATCACGGGCAGTGCCGCAATGCACACAGCATAGGTAATGAGCCGGGTCAGCGAGGAAGCGATCGCAAGGCGGACGAACGACCCTGACAGCGCGAGCAGCGTTGCGAGACCGCCAAGAAAAATGATCGAGTTCGCCGGCGAAGAGTACCGGGAGTGAATCCTGCCAAACCATTGTGGCAATAGACGATTCTCCGCCAATGACAATGTCAGTCTGGGCACGGCCAGCATCGTACTGGATAGGTTTCCGCCGATGGAAAATACGGCTGTCACCGTAATTACGATGGCACCCGTCGGCCCGGCCAGCTGGCGTCCGATATCGACGAGCGTGCCCTCATTGACGTCGCCGGGCAGTACCGCGACATAGACGAGTGAGATAAGGAAGTAAAAGATGCCGGTGGCGATTACGGTTCGAACCAGAGCGCTCGGAATCGTCGCACGGGGTTTTTCAGTTTCCCCAGCGGTTATCAGAACAGACTCGAATCCGACAAAGGCATAAATCAACAGCAGCGTCGTGCCACCCAGATCGTCAACCGTCGGCAAGTTGTCAGGAAACAAAGCACCGGGACTCACGTACTGCAAGCCAAGCAAGATCAGAAAAAGGAGAGGAATCATTTTGAAGAAAGTAAAGAAAGCAAGCGTGCGTACACCTCCCTTTACGCCAATCACATTCACGAGCGTCAAGGTCCCGCACACGACAACGATGACGACGGCGTGACCGGTCCCGGTATCAAACCAGGGCCAGAGCGCACCGAGATACTTGGCCATGACGTGTGAGTTTGCAGCGATTGCCGACGCACGGCTAACATAGTACAGCCAGCCAGTACTAAAACCCGCAAGTGGACCGAATGCGCGTGTCGTATACAGTGCCGGACCACCGGATTCGGTGAAATAACTCGAAAGTTCGGCGAGCGTCAGCACGATCATGATGATGAGCAGTCCGGCCCCGAGGAATAGCCAGGGACTCAGAACGCCAGCCCGCTCCGCAATTACAGACGGCAATGCGAATATTCCGGCGCCGACCATCCCGTTCAGCACGAGCAGTGCGCCACCAATGATGCCGATGCCACGGATCAGCTGAGGTTTTTCGGCTCTCATCGAATGATTCACCCGCATGATCTGTCGTGTGACAGATCATACGCTGTGAATCGTGGCTATCGGGCGATAGCAGCGAGGTTTAGCAGCGCGGGGACGTCGCTTGGCTTGTAGAGATCGATCTGCGAGAACGCAATCGGTTCATTCGGTTGTGCGGTAACGACCAGCGTCGATTTGCCCAACAGAAACTCCTTGTAGGGTTCCAGCATATACTCATCGAATTCGATGCCATTGCTCTCGCCAACGAATTTGAAGGAATCCATTTGTGCTTTGAGCGTATCCGCTGCCGACAAGCCGCGTTCACCACAGTATTTCGTGACGCGTTGATTCAGCGACTTATCCGTATATTCCACGCGCATGTCACGCAGCTTCGGCCGGTACATCGCACCTTTCGCTACCTCACTCATAATGTTGCCGGCCAACGAAACGTTGACAATCATATCCCACATCTCGTCCATGCTGACGCTCATATCGAACGAGAAGCGGGATTCTTCATCGCGTATGGTCATTAACATGTCCATTACCTGTTCTTCGTAGCCAAGCGCTACGAGCGCCGTCGGTGAGAAGCCATACTTGCCGGTACATTCAACAGCGGGGCCGGATGCATCGGCGATGCCACGTGCCTGCAGCGAGAAATCGTAGAACTGCTTGTAATAGTCTGCATCGGCCGGAATTCGGAGTCCTTCGATAAGGAAGCCCATATACTCCGGAACGCCATTTGACTGCAATTTCGACATGTCGTTGAGTTCCAGCAGCGACAAGAAGCTCGGTGTGTCAATGCCGATGCGCTCTATGTAGAGGTCATCCGCAAAACCGTCGACACGAACCCGCACGCCGTCGACAGTCAGTTCTCCGGTCAAAGTCGAGGCGACGCCGTCGTACTCCACCTCGGCGTACGGCGACAACATCAACACCATCATGTCCACGGCGTCACTGACTTCACTGTGCAGATAGAACTTGGCACCACCGTAGCCGACGACACCCACCAGTACTGCCCAAATTAGGAAATTCTTCATGCTCTGGTCCGGAAAACCGATGAATTAGCGAGGCATTGTCCAGCTACGGTGGCCGCAGCGATACATAATCCGTCACATATTCGGACACTGCTTCCTGATCTTGAGGCCAACTCGCGTTTTGACCCCATCGACCGCAACAGCTTTGCCGTCCTCGAACCGAGGCGCGGAGCGGAATCGCTGCACGACGTCGAGCGAGGCCTGTTCGAATGATTTGTCGCAGTCTTGAAGCGGCGCGCGGCCATTGCTGTCTTGCCTAGATAGAATGCCGCCAGACCCGCTTTGTGGCTATCGTCGCCCAATTGCGCAGTGTAGATTCGGCGGGCATACGGCAGGTATATCTTTCCCGATTGCGTCTTTGACAGCTCGAGTATTCTTATGCCGGCGCGGAGCGCGAGCGCTGCATACTCGACACTATCTCGGCCGTGATGTTGCTCCGACCGTCTCAGCGTGTGCTTGTATTGCTTGACCTGCGCCTACGTTACGCGCCGTGCCCCCGCAAAGGCGTCGAACAGGCACCGCTTGCTGCTAGACTACGTCGTACTTCAGCCACGCCAGTCATCATGCAAACAGACGCAGACCTATTCGCCGAGATCCGGGATAACGTTGCCCGCGCGCTGCGTGAGGACCTGGGCGGCGGTGACCTGACTGCGCAACTCATTCCGGCCTCGACGATT
>Ga0224507_10000654_pt1 | contig 13462 bp, 14 predicted proteins | sample SF_Jan12_sed_USG_3_FD_170159 | JGI IMG/M metagenome (GOLD analysis project Ga0224507, IMG submission 170159) | Sediment microbial communities from San Francisco Bay, California, United States - SF_Jan12_sed_USGS_13 | ecosystem: Environmental > Aquatic > Marine > Sediment | place: USA...
GCCAGGATAATTAAAGATTACTTTATTGTTTCAACCGAATTTTCTTGAGCGGCACGAAATAATTTAATCCTTTTTTACTCTAAAGCTTAACTTTTTAATAATAATTAGTTTTTCCGGCGAGTAAATTAATTAATACTATTCTTAGATCCTGCAGCTGTCAAGCAGAGAGGCAGGAATCAATATTATAGCGCTGCGGCATGGCTTTTTTCCCAGGTGGCCCGCCTTTCCCCCTCTACGCTGCGGATATACCCCGGTACATCGAATTTACACCAGCACCCCTGATAACTCATGCACCTGATTTTACCAGAACCTGCCGCTCGGCCCTGGCCCTCTCATGCACGCTTGCCAACCTGCAAAACTCCGTTACCGTCTCTGTTCAATAAAAGCATAAAAAAAGCCTTTTCCAAACGGAAAAGGCTCCAGGTTCTCCTCTCTGTACAGAATGCTTACCAGCGTTCCGTCCCGACAATTTCACTCACATCGAGGCATTTGGCTTTTTCTTCCTCTGTCAACTCCTCCTTGGTTTTAACTCTTCCTTTAATATCATCCAGGTAGCAGGCATATTCTTTGCCATTCTTGTCCCTTATCCATACCATTGATTCATATCCTGACTTTGTCATGATGCACCTCCGATTCTGTTGTTTGTTTAATAGATTTCAATTACCATCTTTCCGTGCCGATAAGCAGGTTGACGTCCATACATTTTGCCCTTTCTTCTTCATTCAGTTCATTCTCATTTCTGATATCATTCAGTGAGCAGACATACTCTTTGCCATCCTTATCCCTTATCCATACAAGTGATTCGTATCCAGCTTTCATGATGTACCTCCATATATATCAAATTTATTTAATATTACCTTTATCTGATTTAAACATTAACCATCTCAGGATTTGACACAATAGGTAAAGATTGATAGAAAAACAGTAGTAGAAACTATTATTTTATCTGTTATTCATTTGCCATAGAGAACCGTGTATGCCGGCAAAAAATATCTACAAACTCGCGCTGAACTCTATTTCAGCCCATGTGGCCATCCTCGACGAGGATGGCCTGATTATTGAGACCAACAGGGCATGGAGGGAATTCGCCCGGGCAAACGGCCTGACTGAAAACCCAGGGAGTATCGCTGTCAATTATCTTGATGTTTGCCGGAATTCAAGCGAATCGCCGTATGATGAACCCGCTGTTATAGCCAAGGCAATACGAAAGGTTATTGAAGGTGATATTAAAGAATTTTTTATCAATTATCCCTGCCATGCACCACAGGAAGAAAGATGGTTTGCTTTACGGGTCGTTCGCTTCAGGGAGCCCGGAACACGAAAAGTCATCCTCACTCATGAAAACATTACGCCGCTCATCCAGGTGCAACGATCCCTGGCTCGAAAAGAGAGTTTATTGACTAATCAGGCAGAAAAACTGGAAGAAAGCAACATTGCCCTGAAAGTTCTGTTGAAACACAGGGAAGATGACCGCAAACACCTTGAGGAGAACATGCTGGGAAACGTCCGGGAATTGATTCTGCCGTATGTTGAAAAGCTTTTGGATTCCGGACTCGAAGTAAGGGAGCTGACAATGGTGGAAATAATTGAAGAACGGTTAAAAGAAATTATCTCTCCGTTTTTAGGCAGGCTGTCTTCGCTCGGCAAAATTCTTACTCCCCAGGAAATTCATGTGGCAACCATGGTCAGGGAGGGGAGGGCCAGCAAAGAAATTGCGGATGTTTTGATGATTTCAGTGAGTGGTGTAGATTTCCACCGCAAACAGATCAGGAAAAAACTGGATCTGACCGGCAGTGGCAAAAATCTTCGCTCCCACCTGCTTTCCCTGCAATGATGCGAAAAGAGACTTAGAGGAGTTAAACATGCCTATCGAACCGGTACAAATTTTTACCATAAGTACTTGTATCCATTGTAAAGCATTAAAAAAAATGCTCGATGAGCATAAAATACCCTATGAATTTACCGATATTGACCTGATGCCGAAAGAGGAAAGGGACTCCTTTATTGCCGCCATTATACAATACAACGAAAAAAAAACGTTTCCCGTCGTTATGATCGGCAACAAGGCAATCGTCGGCTTTCAGGAGCAGGTCATCAGAAAGGAACTGGGAATATAATAAATGGATGTAAATGAATTATATGCAGCCCTGAAAAAAATCCAGGGGCCCAAAGGCTATTTCTTTAATCGGGATATGGACAAAACCTTTTCCCTTCTTGAAGCTCTGCTGTTCAACAGGGAGCGGTACGGTTACATGGCCTGCCCCTGCCGGCTGGCCAGGGAGGACAGAGAAGCAGACATTGATATCATATGTCCGTGCGAATATCGAGAGGCAGATGTCAAGGAATATGGCAGCTGCTATTGTGGATTATACGTTTCAGGGGAATGGAACGAAGGGGTGATAGCTCCGCAATATGTACCGGAACGTAGACCGTTGGAGAAATGCTAACTCCTGCTGATCGTTACTATACCAAGATAGCCGTCAACATTTATCCTGTCTCCGGAGTGAATAAGCGTGGTGGCATCGGTAATGCCTGTTACGCACGGAATGCCGTATTCCCGGGCAATAATTGCCCCGTGTATAAGCATGCCCCCCCGCCGCTCAACTATTGCCCCTGCCAGGGGAACCACGAATGTCATGTTTGGTTCGATAGCATCACAAACCAATACATCCCCTTTGCTGATTCGAGCAAGATCGGCGATGGTGTTGACGACCAGGGCCTTTCCCTGGGCCATGCCAGGTCCTGCGGGCTGTCCGACCAACTGCCTGGCCCTGGCCTGTGACTTCACTTGCTCAGGTGAACTGATGGGCGATTTTTTCCGGGCCGGGATAAAGTCGGGATCGCGAAGGGCCTTCATGCAGTCCTTTATCTCCAGCTGTTCCCCTGGAAAAATTCTTTTGCCGTGTTCAAGCCGCCGGTGACCTTCCTCCAGAACATTGGCAACATGGAGCTCGATACGGCCAAGGTAGATATTGTCATCGTCACGCAGCCGGTAACTGGCTCGTCCCAGTTCCAGTATCTCCCGGGCCTCCTGCAATTTTTCTTCCGGAAAACAGTGTAAATAATTTTCGCCGAGTATATTGCGGTCCAGCTTTTTCTGCCTGCCGGCAACAGAAGGATGTGAGGCTGTTTCAAGAAGCACAGCCATGAGAGTTTTCAGGTCGGAACGGCAATGATCCTCCAGGCCAAGGGAGCATGAAAAATCACCGTATTGACCAATAAATTCATTGAACAACTGCTGGAAACCATCATCAGCAAAATCAGAGAAAACCCCCTTTTCCAGTTGATTGCGTAGACCAGGATTGTTTCGAATCCGATCGGCCAAACCCTGCATCATTGTGTTGCGATTCATGCTTTCAAGCGGAGTGCTGACCAGCAACTCCATAAATTCGTAGGGATTGTCCGGCTTTACCGAATCGTTATAAACCTGGCCGAACAGTCTCATGCCGTGGGCGAAAGGAATGAATTCCTCCCAGTAGACAGCGGTCCATTTTTCGTTGAGCGTGAAGCGTCTCGCGATTTCATCGGCAAGCTCCTCATTCGTCAGGACCGGAAGATCAATTTCAGCCAGTCTCTCTGCATCATGCACCATGGCCGGGAGCAATGTGTTTTCTATTTTGGCCCGCAGAGTGCGCAGGTTCTCAAGGCTTCGGTGCAGGCTCAGATACCATGGTCTCCGGTCCAAGGGATTCTCTGAGCCTGCCGTTGAAATGGGACGCGACTGCAAAATTACCAGTTTTTCGGCGGCATATGTCCATTCAATGTCCTGGGGACAATCATACAGTTTTTCAACGACCAGCCCGGTTTCGAGCAAACGGCTGACCTCCTTTTCTGCAAGCGGAGGCTGATTTTGCAGATCGGCGGGAAGTGCAATCAGTTCCGTTCCTTCTGCCGAGGCCGTCATGTATTGGCTGCGGCGGGCTGGTGAGAATTGCACTGTCCTTTCATCACGGGAAATAAACCAGCGGTCCGGTTCTATTGTGCCGTCCACCAGGGCCTGATTGAGTCCATGGACAGATTCAATGACCGCTTTGCCCGGATCGTCAGGACTGCGGGTAAAAAGTATTCCAGAGCTCCGGCCGTGAATGACTTCCTGCACCAGGACGCCCATGGAGCTTTTCTCCGTATCCAGTCCGAGTTCCTGGCGATAAAGAAGAGCGGCATCAGACCACAGAGATGCCCAGACCAGTTTGATATGATCAAGGATAGCGGCTGTCCCGCTAATATGGATAAAGGATTCATGCAGGCCTGCAAATGAGGATGAACGGGCATCCTCATCCGGAGCCGAAGAACGGATGGCGACCGGCACGCTGCCAAAAGTCGACTCAACGGCAGAACCGATTGTTTGTTCGAGGTTGTGGGGCATAGGCTGGGTCAGGAATAAATGACGGATACGCAGAGCCGTGTCCCACATCTCCTCCCAACGCATGTCGGCAAAATTCTTCCTATTGAATTCCAGCTGGATCCGTTCCGCCAGCCCGTGACCAGCAATAAATTTTACATACGCCGCAGTTGTAATACAAAGGGAACGAGGTACCGTGAAACCTGCTCCTGCAAGCCTGGCAAGGGAAAATCCTTTGCCGCCGACCAGATTTCTGTCCTGCTCGGTTACCTTGTCAAGGGGAAGTACTAAGGGCATGATCTATTCGCAATTCAAAAACTTCCTGGAAGTTGGAAACATAAATATAGTTCTCTGTTCTGACCGCAAAAAAAGCGGTTGTCGGCGCTTCAATGAACTCCAGGAGGTAAGGATGCCTGGAGAGATAGGAGGCGGCAGCAGATTGTTTTTCCTGCTCTGCAAATTCCTCTGCCCGACCTATAACCGTTACTGCCTCTGCCCGGTGAAAATCCTCCTCCCGGTTGGCACGGCTGTCGATCAGGAAGGCCACCTGCGGCTGGTGCATCAGGTTAGCGTACTTGCGTGTTGCCCGGGTTGTGGCGAAATAAATACAACGCAGGTCAGAGGTATAATGAAAGGCGACAAGACTTGCATATGGTCCATTGCCTCCACAGGTAGACAGGACCGCCAGTTTTTGCCTGTCAAGCAGACGGCTGATCTTTTGCTGTAGTGTTTTCGGGTTCATTGTACAATTAATTACCAGGTGTTTTAAAGTTCAAGATCTTTCTTCAGCTGCAGAACAGCCAGCTCTTTGGCCTTGGCTTCTACGTCAATTGTAGCATTTAACGGAAGCCAAAAGGGAGGAAAATCTTCCGGATTGATATAATCTGCATGCGGCCGGGAAGAACCCGCCTGCCAGCCGTTTTTGGGTGACGATATATGAAAATAAGGTTCCCGGCCCAAGGTATGCCACAGGGCAATACATTGTTCTGTCGCTTCCTGTTCTTTCAGAACATCCGGGAAACACCGGTGGTGGTGAATATCGTACACAAAAGGGATACTCAGTTCTTTACATACCGGCAGCAGATCAGCCGGGGAAAAGGAGATATCATCATTTTCCAGGGTAAGACGTGATCGAACGGGGTCAGACAGTAACTGAAAATTCTTTTTCAGCCGTCCCAGGGCTTCTTTTTTACTGCCGTACCTGCCGCCGGCATGGATATTTATAACTTCTGCGCCGACAGATTCGGCCAGCATCCCCTGGTACTCGATTTCCCTCAGGGTATTTTTCACCACCTCCGGGCGCGGAGAAGACAGAACATTAAACTGGTCAGGATGAAAGCTCAACCGGATATCTTTTTTATGACGAAAGTCCCGTATTGCCGACAAGCCGGCTTGAATGTGTTCAGCATCCGGCAGTTCCTCAAGCCTGTATCCTACTTTCGGATGAGTATAGCGGGGAAAAAGAGGCGTCATGATGCGAAAGGCACCGATCTGATTATCAGCCAGAAATGCAAGCGCCTTGTACACACTTTGCACATTGGCAACACAGATTGCCGAAAGCCTGGCCAACTGTTCCCGGCGGGAGAATTGCTCCAGGAATTTGGCCGTTGTCTGTCTGAACCTAATCGGCTGATCTTTGAAAATGCAGCACAATCCGAATCGCAGCATTATACCTTTCCTTTTTGCAGGTCGGCAATTTATTGCTTATAAATTTTCTGTTCTTGATCCTGCATCTCAAAACTATACAGTTTTCTCCCGCAAACAGGAAAATATTTCTTCTGATAACAATTCTTGTTGCTTGACTCTCAAATTTAATGCAATACAATTCAAAGATGAGTTATTACCTCACATTAAAATTTACCGCTGATGCTCCGTAAAAGAAACAGAGGAGAGTGAAATGAGTAACGATAGTTTTACCGAGGTGACCAGCCAGTCATGGTTCGGCCGTTTGGGTAATGCCTTTAAGGGCATAATAGTCGGAATCATCATGGTGACCATCGCCTTTCCCCTCCTTTTCTGGAATGAGGGCCGGGCGGTTAAGCGTTACAAGACGCTGCAGGAGGGAGGCGGAGCGGTTGTTTCTATTGCTGCCGATAAGGTTGATGCCATCAACCAGGGTAAGCTTGTTCACCTTATCGGCAAGGCAGTTACCGAAGAAACGCTTACTGATCAGGTTTTCGGCGTCAGCAGCCAGGCAATAAAACTGATGCGCGTCGCGGAAATGTATCAATGGCAGCAGGAAAGTCATTCTGAAGAAAAGAAAAAGCTTGGCGGCGGAACCGAAACGACAACGACCTACACCTATAACAAGATTTGGACCGACAACCTGATCAACTCCGGCAGCTTCAAAAAACCGGAGGGTCACCAGAACCCTGCACAGATGGAGTACCAGTCACAGGAAATAGTTGCCGGCAAGGTAACAGTCGGCGCGTTTACCATGTCCCCATCGCTGGTTCGAAAAATGAAGGGTTACACACCGGCCGCCCTGGGATCTGATTACCAGTTGCCCGACAACTTTACAGATCGGGCCCAGGTTGCGTCAAACACGATATACCTGGGTAATGATCCGGCAAGCCCGCAGGTCGGAGATATGAGGGTATCTTTCCAAGAAGTGAAACCTATGGATATCAGTCTCATTGCAAGTCAGTTAAACGAAACCTTTGAACCCTATCGTGCCAAAGCAGGCGGCACAATAGAGCTTCTTGAACCGGGAGTGCACTCTGCTGATGCGATGTTCCAGCAGGCCCTGAAAAGCAACACCATCCTTACCTGGGTGCTGCGGGGAGTCGGGTTTATAGTTATGCTTTTTGGCCTGCAATTGATCCTAACCCCGCTTTCCGTCTTTGCCGATGTGCTGCCGATTCTCGGCTCCATTGTCGGGATGGGAACTGGGCTTGTTGCCGGACTGTCAGCTGCAATTCTGTCCAGTCTCACAATCTCGGTCGCCTGGTTCGTTTACCGGCCTGTTATCGGAATAATAATGTTGGCAATCGCCGGTGGCGGAGGGTTTTTCCTGTTTACCCGGCTGAAAAAGACCCCTCCAGTTGAAACTGCCGCGAAATAACCGTTTCTTTGTTTTCGGAAAGCGGCATAAAATAAAGCACACTTTTCAGCAATTGCTGAGATGACAGACAGGGTTTATGGATTATTTGAAGTTGCTTATGCTTTAAGCTGAATCCCGTATTTTTTGATCCACTTCCAGATGGTCACTCTGCTGACACCCAGGATTTCAGCCGCTTTTGACTGATTCCCGCCGGTCTTTTCCAGGGCCAAAATGAGCTGCTGTCTCCTGCCGTCAAAAAAATCCTGTACCCCGTCGCCCTGATAACCAGACAGTTTTGAAATTTTCTGGCGCAGGCTGGCGGGTAGATGTTCCGGTTCAATGAGACCGCCCGGGCAGATGACAAATGCATATTCGATGACGTTAATCAACTCCCGGATATTACCCGGCCATGGGTGCTGCAGAAGCAGATCAAGAGCATTTTTGGTGATACCTTCGATCGGTTTTTGCGTTCTCTCTCTTATTTTCTGGATATACGATTCCACCAGTAACAGAATATCTGACTGCCTGTCCCGCAACGGAGGGAGTTCTATGGGTATTACCCCGATCCGGTAATACAGATCCTCCCGGAAAATCCCCTTGCGAATCAGCTGGTGCAAATTCTTATGAGTGGCAGCGATAATCCTGACATCTATCTTGATCGGACGATGATCACCGACCCGCTCAATTTCTTTTTCCTGCAGGACCCGAAGCAGTTTAGTTTGCGTCGTCAATGGCAGATCACCGATTTCATCCAGAAAGATACTCCCGCCATTGGATGCTTCAAATCGTCCGACCCGGCTATAATCCGCACCGGTAAAAGCCCCTTTGACATGGCCGAACAGTTCACTTTCCAGGAGGTTTTCGTTTAAGGCCGCACAATTCACTTTTATGAATGGCCCTTCGCGCCGCTGACTGTTCTGATGAATCGCGCTTGCCAGTATTTCCTTTCCCGTCCCTGACTCCCCGTAAATAATGAGCGGCGCTTCCGACTGGGCCGCACTGGTTGCCAGATCGAAAATCTTGCGCATAGGCTGCGAATTGCCGATTATACCCTGGAAGCCTTCATGATAATGGAGCTGCTGCCTGAGCCGGGCGATAATCTTTTCTTTTTCCTGCATCCGGCTGAGATCAATCAGCGTCTCGACCCCGCCAACGACCCTGCCCTGATCATCACGGATGACTGCCGCGTTTTTAAGAAGATACAGCGGACTGCCGTCTTTTTTTTTGAACACACAGATATTGCTCCTGACTTTCTCTTCCTTGAACAGGGCGCAATACTTATTCAATCCGTCAGCCCGGGCGGAATAACACCGGTCACACTGAAAAATTTCACAATTTCTGTCCTTGAGTTCTTTGTTCGAGTAACCGATCATTTTTTCAAAGGTTTTGTTCACAAAAACAATATGACCATCGGGATCAACAAGCATGAGACCGTCCTGCATGGTTTCAATAACGTTTTTCCAGAAGGTATTTTCAAGTATGTTCAGCACGTCTCCCTCCGCTGATACGAATTAAATAGGAATATGTATTGTTAACAAGTTAACGATTATTTAACAAGATGTAAACATTCAAGAGTTAACAGCTGACATACCCCGCCAACCAACAAGAGACTTCTTTGTTCCATAATTACAGCCAGTTAAAGACGCATTTCGACAGGTGCTGACTGTTGGCATAAACATTGCTCACGACAATGGGACCAACCGCAATAAATAAAAATACCTGTTGATGAGTAAAAAACCAACTGACTCCCGGAGGATGTAATTCATGAAAAAAACGAAAATTCTTTCCGTTCTTTGTGCCGGAGCCCTGATTTGTGCTGCCCAGGCAAACGCCAATGAAGAACATAAACAAATCAAAGGACCGTTTGCAGATCCCATGGCCGTGACACAAAAATGTCTTGAGTGTCATGAAGACGCTGCTTTGGACGTGATGAAAACCAGTCACTGGACATGGGAACTTGATCAGGAGATCCCGGGCAAAGGACAAGTGAACAGGGGCAAAAAAAATACTATCAACAACTTTTGTATTTCAGTAAACGGTAACTGGGCCCGGTGCACAAGCTGTCATATCGGTTATGGCTGGCAAGATGCGAGCTTTGACTTCAATGACAAAAACAGGGTCGACTGCCTGGTCTGTCACGACACAACAGGTACATATAAAAAGCCGGGACCCGCGGCCGGCATGCCGGCAGGCTACACCGGCAACCCCAAATTTGATGAAAAACCTGTTGACCTCGTGGTTGTGGCACAAAGCGTCGGTGCACCAAGCCGGGACAACTGCATATCCTGTCATGGTTATGGCGGCGGCGGCAACAATGTCAAGCACGGAGATATTGATTCGTCGATGAAAAATCCGTCAAAGGAATTTGACGTCCACATGGCAAATGACGGCCAGAATTTCGCATGCCAGACCTGCCACACCACCAGCAGTCACGACATCAAAGGCAATGCCATGGTAGTCTCTCCCGGGGGAACAAATCAGCTCAACTGCACGGAATGTCATGATGAGAAAACACATAAGGAGAGCCTGATAAACAACCATATGGCAGCGGTCGCCTGCCAGACCTGCCACATTCCTGATTTCGCCGGGAAAATGCCGACAAAACTCGCGTGGGACTGGTCCACTGCCGGACAGGAAAAAGTTGAGGTGGAAAACGATGAATATGGAAAACCAAACTACCATAAAAATAAAGGGAACTTTGTCTGGGGTAAAAATGTCGTGCCCACCTATGCCTGGTATAACGGCAAGGGAGGCGCTTATTTGCCCGGGGAAAAAATCGATCCCGACAAGGTGACGAAGCTGAGCTGGCCCGAAGGGAGCAAAGCCGACAAGAATGCTAAAATATACCCCTTTAAGGTGCACAGGGGAAAACAGATTTATGACACCAAAAACAACTACCTGATTACCCCCAAGCTTTTCGGCAAAAAAGGGGATCCCGATGCCTACTGGGTCAACTTCGACTGGAAGAAGGCAGCCGCAGCAGGGATGAAAGCCTCAGGTCTGCCATTCAGCGGCGAATACGGGTTTGCCCCGACGGAGATGTACTGGCGGATCAACCATATGGTTGTCCCTGCCGATAAAGCGCTGGGCTGCCTTGACTGCCACGGCGATAAAGGCAGGATGGACTGGAAGGCTTTAGGCTACAGTGCTGATCCGATGATGAATAAAAACGCATCCAGGTTCATATCTTCCCTCTAACCAGGTCTCCTCCTGCAAGGGCAATGCCCGGTCAATTAACATGACCGGGCATTGCCCCGGTCTTTCAAAAATCCCCGAGAAGTCAATATCTCACTTCTTTTATCTCTTCGGCAAGTATCATTTCCGTCACTTCTCGATGCAGGTATTGGCAGGAAAATACTGCTGCTTTACCATAGGGACGGTTTCGTCATTATTATCCGGTCAAGACATTGGACGCCCGGCCCGATCTGTGGTACTTTATGGTATTTAATACCAGAATCAGTCAATCAGAAAATACAGCACCTGTTCCTCTGTATGAAAAGGTTACTACAAACTGAACTTGAAAATCGTCGTGCTTTTCCGGATTCGGCAGGCTTAAATATCATGCTGTATCTGAATATTGTTTTGATGGTATTCATCCTCCCCCTGTTCCATGGAACAGCAAATGCTGATGAAACTGCAGCTGAATCCCGACAACCTATCAAGGTGTTTGTCTCTATCCTGCCGACCGAATACTTTGTACAGCGTATTGGCGGCAACAGGATACTGGTTGAAACCCTTGTCCAGCCGGGTCAAAGTCCGGCAACGTATGCACCCACCCCCAAACAGATGGCCAAACTTGCCTCTTCAAAGATCTACTTCAGGGTCGGGGTTCCCTTTGAGAATGGGCTTCTTCCTAAACTGGCTCGATCCCTTCCGGAATTGTCGATTGTTGACCTGCAGGATGGGATTGATCTGCAAAAACTCGATGAACATGATGACCGCGATGATCATAATCATCAGGAAGGGGATATCGATCCCCACACCTGGCTTGACCCGATGCTCGCCCTTGGCCAGGCAGGTATTATTCGAGATACGCTTGCAAAGGCTGATCCTGAGGGAAAAGAGGAATACAATACCAATTACCTGAAGCTGTCAGCCGACCTTGAAGACCTTGACCGGTTTCTGCGTGAAAAACTGGCACCCTTCTACGGCAGTACGATCTATGTTTTTCATCCCGCCTACGGGTACTTCTGCCGGGCCTACAATCTGCAGCAAAAAGCAATAACACCGGGCGGCAAAGAACCCGGAGCACAATATATTGTCCATCTGATTGAACAGGCCAGAAAAGACCGGGTACGGGTAATATTCGTTCAGCCCCAATTTTCAGCCAAGGCTGCCGGAACAATTGCCCATGCCATTGAAGGCGCCGTGGTTGCTCTTGATCCGCTTGCCTATGATTACATAACAAACCTGAAACTGATGGCTCGGCAGATAACACAATCTCTTCCCGAACCGGCAAAACAAAAGTGAGCAAATAAACAAATATCATGAAACTTGACAAAGAACTCCTCATGCTCTTTGCCCGCCTGACAAAGGAATCCGAACGCAGCAAGGTTTATGCGATGCGGGCCAAAAAGGACGGGCAGCCTCAACTCTCCCTGCTGTTCAGGGCACTGTCCGCTTCCCAGGCTATGCAGGCACAGCGTTTTCTTGTCCAGATACGCGGCGGTGTCGGCACAACCCCTGAAAATGAAAAAACAGCGTTTGAGGAAGAAATTCCTGCTTTTATCAGGGAATACAATGCTATGCTGACAGAAGCGGAAAAGGATGAAGCCAAGGCATTGGAAACAGGTTTTCGCCACAGCACGGCAGTTCAGCAGCGAAACCTTGATCTGCATAGTCAGCTCGACAAACAGAGTCGGGATACGGAATACTATGTCTGCGACTTCTGTGGTTATGTTGCCACCGACGAGCCTCCGGACAACTGTCCTGTCTGTACGGCTCCCAAGAACAGGTTTAAAAAGATTGAAGCTGTCTGATGAAAATTATCTCCGGCGGACAGACCGGCGCTGACCGGGCGGCTTTGGATGCCGCGATAAAAATGGGCATCCCGCATGGGGGGTGGCTGCCCAGAGGCCGAAAAACAGAGGATGGACCGCTGCCCAAACGTTATGCCCTCAGGGAATTGGATTCGGACAATTATAAAAAACGGACGGAAAAAAACGTGACTGCAAGCGACGGCACCCTGATCGTTGCTTACGGCCCGCTCAACGGCGGGACGGCCCTGACCGAAAGCCTGACAATTAAACATGACCGTCCCTGTCTGGTGCTGGACCTGGAAGAGATAAGCCCGGTCCAGGCTGTTGAAGCGACCCGGAAATGGTTGATGGAAAAGCGAATATCTATCCTCAATGTTGCCGGGCCGAGGGCGAGCGGAGAGCCTCGCATCTACAAGGCAGTTAAAAAACTTCTGCTGGCATTGGACTGGGAGAATATTGAACAGGCTATCGAGGAAAGAAATTATGGCTGAGGGTCTCAACTCAAAGCAATTGCTGACCAGGCGCCAGGCCCTGAAACTGATAGGTATAGGAACCGGTGCTGTCTTATCCCCGTTCATACTGAGCGGCTGTGCTGTTGACCCGGTAACAGGGCAGCAGCAGTTGATGATGATGTCTCCGGCGGAAGAGATTGCCCTGGACAAACAGCAATCACCCTTCCAGTACTCATCCGACTATGGCAAGGTTCAGGATATCTGGCTCAATGCCTACCTTGACAAGGTTGGCCGTGAAGTGGCATCCAGGTCGCACCGCCCTGAAATGCCTTTCTCCTTCCGTGCTGTCAATGCCGCTTATATAAACGCGTACGCCTTTCCGGGCGGCTCTATTGCCGCAACTCGCGGTATATTAGTGGAACTGGACAATGAGGCGGAACTGGCTGCTCTGCTTGGCCACGAGATCGGCCATGTGAGCGCCAGGCATACGGCGGAACGCGCCACCCAGGGCGCATTGGCTAATATTTTGATCGCAGGCGCCTCCATTGCCACCAGTGCTTCGGGATACGGTAATTATGCCGGGCTTATCCAGGACCTGGGAGGCATCAGCGCGGGAGCCCTGCTTGCCCATTACAGCAGGGACAAT
>Ga0224507_10000656_pt1 | contig 13455 bp, 9 predicted proteins | sample SF_Jan12_sed_USG_3_FD_170159 | JGI IMG/M metagenome (GOLD analysis project Ga0224507, IMG submission 170159) | Sediment microbial communities from San Francisco Bay, California, United States - SF_Jan12_sed_USGS_13 | ecosystem: Environmental > Aquatic > Marine > Sediment | place: USA: California...
GGCCAGGTTTTCTCACGCCAGCAAATAATGGAGATGGCCTGGGAGGAACCGGACGCCAGTATGGAGCGAACAGTGGATGCCCATGTTAGGAACTTGCGGGCCAAGCTCAAGGCAGTGGCTCCAGAAGATGACCCCATCGTCACCCATTGGGGGGTTGGTTACTCTCTTAAGGAGGGAGTATGAGATTAGGGATCAGGATATTTATCTGTTATATGGCAATATTTACGATTTGCTTTTCCTGGCCCTATGACTGGGTGCTTGATTCTCTCAAGATTCGATATTATGAAAGTGTTGAGGAGGTTCTTATTGATGAGGCCAATATCTTGGCCGCTATGGTCGGACAATCCATGGTCGCAGATCAATTTTCCCTGACAAGATTACAGGGCGCTTTTGATCAGGCTCATGATCGTAAGTTTTCGGCCTTGATTTATGAGATGGAGAAGATCCGGGTGGATCAGCGTATTTATATTACTGATCAGTATGGCAAGATCCTATTCGATTCAATGAATATTGCCCAGCCCGGCGAGGATTATTCCCGTTGGATTGATGTGAGCCGTACCCTGCGAGGGGAATATGGAGCCCGAACAAGCAAGATGCCCAATGAAGAGAATGGGAGCTCTGTTTTTCATGTGGCAGCCCCCATCATGGTAGCTGGTAAGTTGGCAGGCGTACTCACCGTGGCCAAACCCACCACTGCGAGCCTAAATTTTTTAAGCAGGGCCAAATCGGAGCTTTATCGGGTGGCTGGGGCAGCTGCAGCTGCAGCATTTTTTCTTAGTTTACTGGTGGCTTTGTGGATTACCAGACCCATAAAGCGACTTACTGAGTATGCCCATGCTGTACGCCGAGGAGAACGGCCCACTTTTCCCCGCCTCGACACTACTGAAATAGGGACCATGGGGCAGGCTTTTGAGAAAATGCGGGAAGCTCTTGAAGGTAAAAAGTATGTGGAACAATATATCCAGACCTTGACCCATGAGATAAAAAGTCCTCTGTCGGCTATTTTGGGGGCTTCTGAGCTCCTCAGGGAAGATATGGATGAGAAAAGAAGAAGTCGCTTTATTGCCAATATCAGCAATGAGTCTTCTCGGATCAAGGAACTTGTCGACAGGATGCTGGAACTTGCAGCCCTTGAGAATCGGACCATTGTAGGTAAGAAAGAGAGGATCTCCCTGCATGCTTTGGTTAATACTGTTTTGGAGAGTAAGCAGCCGGTCATACTATTGAAGGAACTTCAGGTGGAGGTGGATTTGGCTAAGGATTTACAGTTGTTGGGTGATTCCTTTCTTCTTCATCAAGCGGTGGCTAATCTTATTCAAAATGCAATTGATTTCAGTGCGCAGAAGGGGGTTGTTCGACTGCATGCCAGTGGTGAACAAGGGCAGGTGATGCTCGTGGTGGATAATGATGGTCCGTTGATCCCAGATTATGCACTGCCCAGGGTCTTTGAGCGATTTTTTTCTCTAGTCCGACCGGCAACCGGCAAAAAAAGCACCGGCTTGGGGCTGAATTTTGTTAAGGAGGTCGCCTCACTCCATAACGGTAGGGTAACCCTAGAAAATCGAGGGGAAGAGGGAGTACGTGCAACTTTGATTGTTAATACCGACCTGATTTAAATGAGACTGCCTGGTGCTGGGGATTGTATTATTTCAGTGCAAAGGGTTTGTTATTTTTCTTATCATCATAGGGTGCAAGATAAGCGGAAGGTGCTCGATTGGTAGCAAGGTGTAATGTTATGTTTATCACACCCGGCCAAGTTGCAGGAGTAGATTGTATAGCCGTACCGGTGGCGGGTAAAATAGTCTAAACTATTATGGTAGTGAGTTTACTTTTTAGACTGTATTTATCTACTAAAGTAGGTTGAGTAAGGTCGGAATCCAAGCGAACACCACAAAAAACATGGAGCCGATGGAGAACCCTATGGCCATCTTAATTTTACGTGCAATGATTCCAAAAAATAGACAAAGACCAATTGCACTAAGCCATGGCAGGTAAGCGGTGTTGAAAATTTTTTCTTGCCTGCGCTTTAAGGTTTGCTTTAAATCCTTTTCAGGAAATTGAACCCGTATTTCCAGATGGCTGGGTGCTTCAGGGTTGTATAGAACAGGCAACTTCTGCCCAACTGATACCTGCTTTTCGAGGTCTTCTTGGCTCTGAATCACTCCAGATATATAGTTGCCCAATCCAAATTTTTCTTTACTTCCGTTGATGTCACCATCGGCCCAATATTTATCATATGTTCTGTTGCTCGCATTATTTCCCTTGATGAAGGAAACTTTCTCAACGGTAAAGGTAGCTGGTTCGAACCCATCCACATACAATAGGGTATAAATATTTTTCCCGAGGAGACCGCCGGTACATATAGCTACCCAAAATGAAAGGAGTATTGCTGCTGTTCCGCATATAGCCACCAAACCAGACATAAATGTAACATTATTTGCAAGTTCGTTGTTTGAAGGATCCGTTTTTTCGGTTTTTTTGATCTTCGATTGGTTCATTTTATTCTCCTTGAATTGTAATATCTTATAGATACGGTGGAGCGAGTGTTATATTCAAAGTTTCGAAAATAAGTATAAAGCCGGAACCTGGTTGAGGCCAGGGAACCTAGCCCAGTTTTACACCTCACCCCTCGTTAGGACACTTTACTTGTGGCACACGAGCTAACAGGTCTGCCTCCTACCAAAAAAAATTGAGATGTCACCATGTTTTCTTTTTAAGTCATGTGGAAGTATACCTTTACCGTAAATAGGACAGGCAAACAGAGAGCCTCGCTTAAAACTGATGTTGATATTCAGACGTCTATCCTCTTTGGAGAATTCAACAGATTCAACCTTTCAACGTGGAGATAATGCCAAGGGTATTACCAAAAAGTGATTCATAATCCATTTATATGACAACCTCCGAGTTAATATATAATAATGTAAATCATACCATTACCCACATGAAACAACGAGGAACCCAAAATATACTTTATTAAAAAAGCAAACAGTTTTTTTGTTAAAGGTAACAACATTAGGACGTTACGGTCACTGTTGTGATAGAGAACTAGCCCTGTCATCTCTTTAACGTATTAGTATGAAAATATTTTATAATCTTAATGGAACTAGTTAAATTATCAATGATAAAATTTCTGTACTCTTTAATAGTAATTGGTTTTGTTTTGTTACAATGCCCTTTTTTGGGACGGGCTGAGTTTTCATATCGTGATGATAACCCGCCTGGCCACTTTAGTGGCTCTCTGACGTTTAAGAAAACAAAACACTTTCTTATTGAAAATTCACATACCATCACCTACACAATTGATTATGGAAAGATACGACGTGAGCTAAACTATTCTCCAATTTGTTAGTGTTGTGGAAAATAATAAATGTCTCAAAATTGCGCAGAATTTTTATTCATCTTCTTTGCCAAGGTAATAGGCGCATGGTATTACGATGTAACTGTTGTCTTGGCAAAGAATACGGCTAAAAAGACAAGTAAGATTGGATGGTACAATGTTTAGAGTGCTTCAACTGTCTCATCAAGTATAAGTTTAAATATGGAAAGGATAAATCATTTACGGCCTGAAACATGGTAACTTTAGGTCCTCTATATGCGGTCATAGAATTTCATTAATAAGTTATGCGAGTCTTCGATCATGATGGCTCGGCCATAGTAAAATTTCAAAAGGAGAAAATATAATGAAACATTTTAAATTATTTTTAATAGCTATTTTTACATTTAGTCTATTGGTTGGGTGCGGAGGTAAATCAACTAAAGTTGTCCTACCTCCGGGCATTTCATCAGATATTGCAGTGCTCTCCCTTGGCGCAGATACATCAAGCTTGAACCAGGACCAAATAGTGTTGCTGAATCATTCCCTTAATTGGATGGATCGTGATATAATGCGTGCCCTGAAAAGAAAAGGGTTTCAGCCAGTTCGAATTAATAATGAACATGATTTTAACGGGGAAGGTAATGGCTATTTGTTAAAAGTTTCTATTACCGATCATAAAATGATTCCCAAGGGTGTGAGGCTTTTGGCTGGTATGATGGCCGGTACGGATCGCCTAAAGGCGCATTTTGACCTTATTGATTCAAACTTCCAAACTATTCTTTCTTGGGATGATGTTCAAGGATCAACTAGAGGGGGTACTTACTGTGCTCAAACCATTAATCGAAATGCAGCTAAAAAAATTGCCGACTATTTAACCCATAGTTATTGAAAAACTAGGGCAAAGGACTATTGCTTGTAATGTTTTGTAGTAAGTGTTCACCAGCACTACGTTTGGGTGCGATCAGGCCGGATTTACATAGGATTAACTATAGTTCACCGGCCTGCTTACACATATCCGCAGCATCAGATAATGTTTACTAGGCTGATGTTGCAGGACTTTTCTTTTAGTCCGGTGAACACCTACGCTGAATATTAGGGCTTGGTTCTAACTTCGGCCACTGACGGTTCGGCTATCTTCGCCACGACACCATAACCTGCAAGTTTCAGCGCACGTCTCCGTGCAAAAAAAGATGAAACGTGAACAGGTTGGACGAAATTAGAACCAAGCCCGAATATTAGAATGAAGTACAGGTTTGATATATAAAATCTTTGTTCTATATCGCTATAGGGGATTGATAAGATTAATTAATGTTTTTTTATTCAGTTGTTCTGGTGCTAAATTAATAAATTCACCATCCGGCATCTTGTGGACCACGGTTGCTCCTGCCATAGTTAATATTTTTTTAAGACTTATATTATTTACCGTGCTCCCAATTAAGTAATTACGGGCATGTATTGAGTTGGCATTCTTAGATGAGGTTATGGAGTTGCCGATGCTAACGTTGGCAAAATAAACCCTGTTTTCACCATTGAGGTTAATGATCAGACCCAGGATGTTTTGCCTTCTTGAGATCTTAATACTGGCCGCTAGCACCATATTGTTAATATCGATCATATAATTTTGACCGAATTTTTGAGGATTCTCATGTGCTGTTATAATTTTACAATCCACAGGGTTATCAGCACTGAAATTATAATAGTTGGCCATTAGTATTTTAGCTTCCGATAACCCCTTGGAAATATAGAATAGCTCTGATGCCCCATGGGGTTGGGGTGCGTCTGTTACGTCGCCTGAGAAAAGAATATCGTGTTCTTTGGATCTGTAGCTTGCATCCCAACCAATTTTACTGGTTACTCCAATTAAGGACAAGTCCAGATCTACTCTCCGCTTTTTTGTATTCGTCCAGTGAATGCCGACAATCAAGTCTTCTGGAACCGAAACAAAGCTGCCTGTCGGTACGTGACCGGTGAACTGTTTTTCTGTGGTCGGTAGAGCGTAATGAACATTTGGCGGGATATAAAATATTTCACCAGCAACATTTTTCTCAATGTCCTCTGCTATAGAAGTTAATATGATGTCCAGAGCTTGACGAGTTTTTTTGTGCAAATTAGATCGCCAATTAAAATCAGTTGCCCAGCCTCGACCGTTGCGCACGCGGTAGATAATGGATTTTTCTGCGTTCAAGCGGTAATTGAGGGCATTGGCCAACCTTATTTTTCGTAATGTGCTGGCTTTTTGAATTTTTTCGGCAAAAAGATCTGGGTCTAATTTATTATGTTTTATCTTGGAGGTAACATTGTTCAGATAATCTTCCGGTAAAGGAGCATGTAGCTTATTTGCCTTCTTCCGCAGCCGGTTAAAAAAAGTTTTGTTACTGGAGATTTTTTTCATGGCCAAAAATAGGGGCTTGAACCTGAAGAAAATTGAAGCCAAATTATCCGGTGCGTCTTCAAGTAAAATATCCAGGGTTCTGCCGTCGGAATCAGTTATTTTTTCGATAAGGTAATTGTTTTTGATTAGCAATGACTCATCGGTCAATTTGCTTATCAGGTACCTGAGGAACTCAATCGGAGCGGAAGGAACAATGCCGTAATAATCGTAGAGCAAAGCTTTTAGTTCCCGATTGGCGATTTGTTCAACAAAGGTGTTATCATATTTGTTGCCCTTGATGATGACCATGATATCATCAAGGGTTTCTTGGGCTAGCGCAATTCCCGATCCAAGTCCGATGATTTTGAAAAGAATTTCTTCTGGTGTCAGAGCACGGATAACAGTTAAGGAAATGTTGGTATTTATTTCCGGTAACTCCAATTTTTCATGGGGAATATAAACCGTGCTTTCGTTGTAGATCCCTAGTTCTTCAAATCCATATGTCGTAAAATAGTGGATGAGTTGCTGGATGACCAGGGCTTCCATGGATGATTCCTGAATTTTTAGCCAGGATTTATGGAATGCCGAGTTTGCTTTTTCTCCCGAGATGCCTACTATCTTTTCAATTGACTCCAGTAGTTTGGAGTTCGGTTGCACATGCTTATCCAGAATGTAGCCATGTTTGATTGTCCGTTTGAGAACATCTTTGGAAATTTTTCTGGTACATTTTTGATCTACCGCGATGGCGTTGAAGAGTCTTAATGCTGCATTTTGCATAAAAAATCCTTATAAAAAACGGGGGGCGAGAGATAAGTTTGATAATCAGTCAATGAAAGGAATCTCTTTTGCCCCCCTAACCTGGCGAGGAAGACAGGACTTGAACCTGCAACGATGGGTCCGGATTTTTAGGAACCCTTTGTGCCATAGGCGAAGGGTAAAAAGCCCAGTGCTCTACCATTGAGCTACTTCCTCTATAAGGGCATGGAGTATATTATTTTACTTAAGATCTTTCACATACCATTTTTTAACAAAAATATAATGCTAAATTTATCAGCTTCGGTCGTTACCATAGGTTTTTTCGATTTGTGCCTTTAAAAAGTACCTGGTCATAGGGTTCGTAACTAGCTGATTTGATATGTGTGAATCCGTAAGTGGTCACTGTTTTGTTCTAAATGTTTTATTGCCATTTATTTTTGGAAAAATATGGGCTTAATTCAGCCCACTCATGTGTGAAAACCATTGTCCAATACTTTTCTGATAGTTATTGCAAGTAATTTTTTATCAACTGGCTTCATCATAAACGCCTTGATTCCAAGAAAATCAGCTTTTTCTGAATCTATTTTTGAACTATACCCGGTACAAATAATAATCGGAATATCCGGTCGAATTTTCATTAACTTCTCCGCTAATTTCTCGCCGGTCAATAGAGGCATTGTCTGGTCACTAATAACAAGGTCGTATGTGTCCGGTTGAGAACGGAATAGTTCTAAGGCTTCTATGCTGCTTGTCTTCCCCGTCACCTGATAGCCAAGCCGTTCAAGCATCCGCTTGTTCATTGTAATTATGCTTTCTTCATCATCCACAACCAAGATCTTTTCATTGCCCATAGGAAGAGCTGCCGTATCTTCAATTGTTTTCGTAATGTTGTCTGTAATTAGTGGGAAGTACACCTCAAAAGTGGTTTCTTGACCAATCTTACTGTCGACTGTAATCATACCATCGTGGCTCTTTACAATACCAAGCACTACGGGCAATCCCATGCCTGAACCTTTACCCACCTCTTTTGTTGTGAAATATGGGTCAAATATTCGATAAAGATTTTTTTGTTCAATGCCTGGTCCACTATCCTTAACAGTAATTCGTGCGTAGGGGCCTGGTTTCAGATTAGGTTCATTTACTAGATCATCCTTACTAAGTTGTACAGATACAAGACTCACTTCTAAAACACCTCCTTTTTCATCCATAGATTGGGCAGCATTAGTACAGAGATTCATGAGAACTTGATGGATTTGGGTCGCATCTGCTCGTATGTTGCCGCAGGTGGAATCAATATTTTGTATTATTTCTATAGTAGTGGGAATTGATGCACGGAGTAGTTTGAGGGTTTCTTTTACTAACAGATGTATCTGTACCGGCGAATGTTTTTCAACACCTTTGTGGCTATAGGATAAAATATGCTTAATAAGATCTTTAGCACGATTACCGGCTTTTATAACTTGTTCAATATCGGATTTCGCAGGACTATTATTAGGTGTGGCTTCCTTTGCCATATCAGCATACCCAAGAATAGCTGCTAGGATGTTGTTGAAATCGTGAGCTATACCTCCAGATAAAGTACCTATCGCCTCCATTTTATGTGCTTGACGGAGTTGTGATTCGTACATTTTTCGCTCTGAAATATCACGATCAATCCCACGATAACCACAAAAATTACCTTTTGAGTCAATAATTGGGACCCCACTAGATTCCAGTGTCACCAATTTTCCATTTTTGTGTTGGTTAACATTTTCCAGGGATGCAAATGGTAATCTTGCTTCTTTTAGCGATGCAAACTCTTTAGCAACTACTTCTCGATTACTTGGAGGAATAATGTCAAATGCTGATTTACCGATAACCTCCTCGGGCGTATAGCCAAGGATGTCGAAAACTCTAGGGCTCGCATATGTAAAAATATTATTTTTATCAAATTCCCATATCCAATCAGTTGAATTTTCAGTTAAGTACCTAAATCGTTTTTCACTTGAGGACAATGCTTTTAGAACGTTAATTCTTTCGGTTATGTCAATAAAGGTTACGACAGCTCCAACAACTTCACCATTCCTGAAAATGGGATACGACCAATACTCTGCGTTAAAACTTGTACCATTCGCTCTCCACAATAGTTCATTGTCAACGTGAACGCCTTTTCCTGTTTTGATAATTTTATTAATTTTACAGTGTTCTGCAGGATGTTTTGTCCCGTCTTCTTTAGTATGGTGGATAAGGGAATGCATCTCTTTGCCAATCAGGTCGTCATTTTTCTCGTATCCTAAAAGGCGAAGGCAAGAGGGGTTGCATATGGTACATAACCCATTCGTATCCAAACCATATATCCCTTCTGCTGTCGAGTTCAGCAGTAGGTGTATAAAGTCTTCTTTTTCATGGATAGCATCATTTACCCGTAACCTTTCGTTAATAAGTTTTCTTCCTCGTAGATAAAAAAATAAAGTAGTAAAAAGTCCTACCATTAAAAAAAGGCTATTAGTCCAAAGTGTTTTTAAAGTATATTTATTTGTCATTGCATCATATCGATTCATTGGAATTGAGATGCTGATGCCACCCATTACATCTCCGATTTTATACCCTTGCTGGTAATGACATTTGAGACAGCCTTTTTTGGTCTGTAAAGGACGTAAAAGTTTTATATATGACGTTCCATCCTCCTTTACTATTTCAGAAACCTCTTTAATTCCTTTTTTTAACTGTAATAATGCCTTACGGTGCCAAGTATCCGGCTCGTTTGCCGGATTTAACACCTTTAAGCTAGTAATCTTTCCTTTTGCTGCATATAATTTTGAGTAATCAGTCATGACCTGACGTAGTATCCATGCAGGATTCATCAAAGTTAGTTTTATCCCCGAAGGGGTAAAAATATCTCGCTCCTTTATATGTTTTAGATATGGGTTCACTGGTGTCTCAGGAGTTACTGGCACATAAACACCTCCATGTTTTGTGCTCCAGTAGCGAAAAGCTAAATCTTTATTAAGGGTTGTAAGCGCTTCGTTTTTTGCAATTTCTAAGTTTTTTGACTTTTCTTTGGTAATATCTAAGGCTGAGGATGCAAAAATAAGGGTGGTCCATATAATGGCGGCAAATAAACAATTTCTTTTTAAAGAAGATAGTTTTCTGTTCGATATTTTGAGAGTTTTGGACATAAATTACTCCGGTTAAGTAATATCATACCATTTTATTATAATTATCTTTTTTGAGACCGGGTTCTCACTTTACGAGTCAATAAACGACCCAGTATTAAGTGTACAGGTCTATAAATGAACAGCTATATGTTTGTGTTGGAATAGACTGTCGCTCAGTCCTTTTTATTTGAAGAAGGAGTAACTTGTTGCGGATAATTTTAATTAATAATATTATGAGATCTCAGGAAAATTACTTCTTTTCAAAAATTCTATCTGATATCGTTTATTGCATCAAATTGTTTTTTTGCTTTTTGGATATTATTAACTCGAACAAAGAGGTTTTTTGTGCCTGGTCACATGGCTAGTATTTAACTGATGTAATACACCACTTACTTTTATGCACTTTCGCTAAGCGCTGTAACAGCTTTTAGAGGCCAGTTTGCATTGTTATTTTTGTTCTGATTTATTTTATGGATTTTCCGATTCTATTCCACCGGACATTTTTTTTATCTTTGTCCCATGACCAATAGAAGCTAATAGCTTTACCTCTAATTTTTCCTACGTTAACAAAGCCCCAAAACCGACTATCATAACTTTTGTCTCTATTGTCGCCCATTACAAATACTGTGTTATTTGGTACGGTAAGTGGCCCGTAATTATCACGTGGACTATGTATAGAATTAATATTTTTTGGATCAAGGTGAATCGCATAATCTTCTGTTTGCTCAATGTTGTTAATAAATAATTTTTTATTTTTTATTTCAACAATATCCCCGGCTATTGCTATTAGCCTTTTAATGTAATCTATTTCAGGGTCCTGGGGATATTCAAAAACTATAATGTCACCTCTTTTTGGGGGGGTAATTTTGTATTTAAATCTATTAACTAAAATCCAATCTCCGATGTATATTGTGGGAAGCATGGAAGAAGTTGGAATTTTATATGCTTTTACAATATTTTCTTGAAAATAATGGATTACAGTTGGCTGGACTACCATGTTGGCCATAATGTAGCATGCTATATATAAGTACCATTTGTTATATTTTAGCAATTCATATGAGTGTTTATTTTCTCGAGCTGTTTTTAATGCGTCAACTGCGCAGAAAATTAAATAGCCTAATCCAGTAAGTAGTAGCAAAAAATAAAAATATATATTTGTTTTAAAAATAATTAATGGAATTAATACAAGAAATATTACAGCTTGCCCTACATATAGAAGTATTCCTTTTTTTGCTTTGCCGACGTAGATATGACCCAGCCCTATAGTAAGAACAGATAGCAGGACCGCTAACCATGGTTTTCTTGGTTTATTTTTTGACATGAGCACTCATTTTTTTAAATAAAGAAAGGTTTAGAAGCCTAGTGGCTTCTTGATTGCGAAAAGGTGTTATTTCTATTGTTTCTATTTAAATCTCCTTGTTGATTCGGTAAGAAAAATCACCCCCTCTTGTTTTGCTTTAGTTGTTTGGTTTCATAATATTTTGCCCAAAATTAATTATCGTTATTTGTGCAATTCAATATTTATGGAATTGTATTATATGAAACAATGTGTTTGGCAGTTTCTATATACCTCCAATCAATTGAAGGTACGACTTATTTTATTGTTTGAGTGATAATGATAGAGTTTGTCATTTTAGTCAATTGCTATCCCTAGATTCCCCTTGAAGCAGCGGTGGTAGGGTGCGTTTTACTCACCATTAAAAAGCCCGGTCTGCCCCGTACGCTGCATTATCAGTCATTTTCGTTTAACCATAAGGTTCGAAAAAGGTGCATAAAATGCACCCTACCTAGCTGGAAACAAGAGGTAAACAAGAACTATCTATGGAGCTGCTTGTGGAATCGCTACTTATGGTAGCATCCCCCTGTTAGGAGGAGATTATGTATCAATAACCGTGGAAAATCGGCTGGTTTGACCTTTACCTGACGGCTATGGGGCGGCCTCCTGTGGCCACCCGGCAAAACCGAAGGCGGGCCTTGTAAGCCTTAAGTTCACAGCGTTGACTTTGGAGGCTGCCAGACAACACCAAGATCAACCCTTGAAATTTATAAGTCAACGTCATTGTCTTTATAGGAGGGCTATGGCGAGTAGCGATAATAGCATTAGTTCCGAAATAATTGACTCACGGGTAAGCGGAATACTTTGAGATTGTAAGGTTATAAACTTTCATGGCCTTTTGTATCAACGTCAATATTGTCTGGTTTGTAAGGCTCTTTGATGGATATAATGGGTTTCGCTGATGATGGCGGAGGTCGAAATAAATATCCTGTTATCATACCCTTGGTTGTGCCAAAGGCGGCCACTGTCCATGCGACTAATAAGCCCAAGTAGTATAAAATACTAACCCATTTGAATAGTGGAAGGTCCGTGTGATGTGCTAATTGGGCAATACCTGTGACACAAGTGCCCACAGGAAAGGTAAATGCCCAATAGGTCAAGGCAAATTTCATTTGTCTGTTATGAGCCCTAAGGGTTAAAAGAGTCGCAATACAGGTCCAGAGGAGTACAAATCCAAAGATAGGTACACTGTATAGAACTGCAAATAATTTAAATCCAGCCGCAAATTGTGCAGGAAGAGCTATTTGGGCTACTGTACCAAGTATTCCAGCAGCGGTCATGGATTGTCCCAAGGGGCCTAAAACAATCCAGAGGGTGGGTACTCGGGAGGTACCAGAAGTTCCATGATGGGCTAATCTACTCCAGATCATTGCTATGATAATTAATGCAGCCACCAAGCTTAAGCCGAACATAGAAAAGCAAAGGTAAAACATGGTTTCTCTTAGTACACCTACAGGGGTGTAAGGAACTAGCATGGCGCCTATTGCTGCAGAGACCATAGGTGGGACAACGGGCATTAGCCATCCTCCAAAGGCTGAGTCTTGCCGCACCGTAAAGATGGTAAACAAACGATAGGGAATAATAATAGCAGAGATTAAGCCGGTTATGGTACCTGCAAACCAGAGAATCCAACTAATTTTTTGGGCAAACTCTTGGCCGACAACCTCACCACCCAGTAGAAGGGCTCCCCCTGCAATGGTGAGCATGGCCATTGGGGGGGCGCCATAAAATTGTGCCATCATGGGATCGTTTAAGTGCCGTTTCCAGACATTATTCCGTTGGACCAAAAGCTTGAAGGCCGCAAGAAGAAGACCAATGAGCATGAACGAGGCAAGGCACCAAACAATGAGAGCAAAGATCTGAAGTTTTGATGAAAATATTGGCAATGTTGCGGCGGCATTGGCAATAATGCCTGTGCCCATAACCGAGGCAAACCAGTTAGGGCCTAATTCAAAGTCATTGCTGGCTCCTGTGACGGAGTAAAAAAAACGTTTCCACCAAAACCCTTTGACACTAGTGTTTTTGAGTTTATTGTCCATGCCTTGATCCTATGTGAGCAATTGACGCAAATCTTGGAAATTCAGAATGTTATAATTCATGGGTCAAATTAAACTGTAACTGTTCACCGGGTTGTAAAGAATAATTTTATAATATCGGACTGGTAAGCGTTTACCAGTGCTGCGCATGTGTGCAAGCAGACCGGTGAGCTATAGTTAATCATATGTGAATCCGGTGTGATCGCGCGCTGACGTAGTGCTGGTTAACGCTTACATCAAACTAACTATTTTAAATAGTATCACGTAGGCTGTTGGTGAGCCAATTAAGGCCTAGGAAAAAAACAATCTTGCTTGTTTTTTACCCCTCTTATTAGTTAGTGCCTGACCGGAAACTTATAATCACTATTGATTCTAATAAGTTACCAGCCGTAGCTATACATGAAGTTTTGAGTGACACCTATTATTTTCTCAGAAAATACCATTTTTTCGCTGAAAAAAGTAAAGAAATACATACAAATATTCCCCTGAATATATTATAATAT
>Ga0224507_10000657_pt1 | contig 13436 bp, 7 predicted proteins | sample SF_Jan12_sed_USG_3_FD_170159 | JGI IMG/M metagenome (GOLD analysis project Ga0224507, IMG submission 170159) | Sediment microbial communities from San Francisco Bay, California, United States - SF_Jan12_sed_USGS_13 | ecosystem: Environmental > Aquatic > Marine > Sediment | place: USA: California...
CGCCCTGGCGCTGCTTCCGGCGGTTACGTCGCAGTCGAGGCAGAGTGCTCTCGGGTGTTTCTTGGAAAGGTGAAAAGCGAGGGCCGTCTTGGCACAAAATGACTGGGCAAAAAAAACGGTCGGCAGGTCAGGATTGATATGTGTTTCCAGCTCAAGGTTTGCCGGTGTTTTATTTTCCATGCACCGGGTCCACCCATAGATATGGGTTGTATCCGGAAAAAGCGACAGTATTGAGAAATCCCGGGGCGGCACTCCCCAGAATCCGGCTGTCGGAATACACGGCTGCAGGTGCTCTTTTCTCGCCGTCGACTGGATCCCTTTCGTAATAGAGAGGAATTTTTCTACAAGGGGCATTCGGGTACGGCAGATTGGCGTACCGAAAGATGCATCATCCAGGTTGCGGGTCCTGATGATGGGGATATTCAACATGTCCTCCAGGATCATCGCAACATGCAGGGCACAGTCGCATTTGCCGGGACCGACATCGATGTATATTTTATCCAGCTCAAGGTGCATCGCATTGAGGACGACCGTGCGAAGGATGGCACAGTAAACCCTTGGCAGATGCTGAGAGGTCAGGTCAATAGCCTGGTGTATCTGTGGTTCGTCAAGGTCGAAAATCCTGCATTTTTTTTCGTTTAAATCCCTTATGACAGCGAGGGGCGGAACGCCAACGATGCCTACTTTTTCGCCGGACATCTTTCAGGCATCCTCTCGCAGGAGAAGGTAGATGCCTGCCAGTCCGATAACGATGTGTACAGTACATGCTGCGATGAGCGGACTCAGATAACTCGCTTTGGCCAGGGAGTTCAAGGTGCCCCAGAGACCCCAGCAGACAAACGCAAGGCCGCAGCTTACAGGTATGGCAAGCGACAGATCACGCCCCCATTTCCGGTAAACAATGAGCAGAATCGGCAAGCCCAGGAGAAGCAGCGGCAGGCCGAGCAGAATATAAAAAATGCGTCCGTAAAATTCAGCCCAGGCTTTGTTTGCCTCTGATTTAGAGGTTTTACGTTTGGCATCGAGAAAAAGGCCGGTCAGCGAAAGTTCAAGGGAACGGTACTCGGGGATAAAAAAGTCCTCAGGATTGTCCGGTATATTGAAGCGACGTTCCGTGAAGATATTCGTGACAAAAGTGTCCTGGTCGGAAGCAGTCTGCAACTGACCGTTATACATCTGCCATACACCCTTATCCCAGACAGCTCTTTTCGAGGCGATCAGGGATGTTAACCGGTATTCCTTGTCCCAGGTTGAGTAGGAGAAATCCAGAAATTCATGTTTTTGGGGATCAGGCCGGACAAATGAATAGAAACCGTTGCGGCTCTGGTAGTAATAACGTCCGTTTCTGAAAATACCCAGCGGAACCATTCCCTTCACTTCTTCGTTCCAGATTTTATTCGTGGTTGCGATCGTTTTTGGCAGGACGAACTGCGACATCGACAGCAGAAGAACACTGAAAACCGCTCCGGCAAGTATGATGGGTGCAACAATTTTTCTGAGCGGAATACCGCAGGCTTTCAATGCTATGAGTTCATTGCTGTGATTGAGCAGGCCAAGGGTTATGACACCAGCCAGCAGGACGCAGACCGGCCCCATTTGTTCGAGTATAAATGGAACATTATAGAGGAAAAATTTGACAACCAGGCCCATTGATTTGCCTTTTTCCAGAAAATTGTCAATTTTCTCGAAAAAGTCTATCAGGATATAGACTGCTATGAACCCTGCCATGAGAGTGGTAATATTTTTAATGAACTGGGAAAGGATGTATGAATTAAGTTTTTTCACTTGAGGCAGAGCCGGAAAAATTTGGATTTTCGATCAGTAATGATGTATTTAATAGAATTTATGAATAATTTGCCGCCATCAAAAATGTCCATTCTTTCGGGGCTTGTTGTACCATTTGATGGTTGATTCAGTCAAGAGCGATGGTCCTGTCAAATAATTATGTTGTATGAGTATGATGGATGATAATAGAGCACCGGTGCCATTAGTCCAGTGTTTCAGGATTAAGGCTGCAGAACCGAGTTTAGAGGATAATACCGCAGATATTGATCGTCTGAAGCACGCTGTGGAAACCGTGTTGCGGAAAGAGGGGTTAACCGATAGACATGTACTGGTCCCTTATGCAAGAACAACTGATGTCGCGGCCGGATTCAGGTCGGCCGGATTCAGTGGTTATGTACTTGTCAATATTCTGCCGGCGGTCATTGAAATTACCGATTTCTCCCGCGAAATGCCACCAGTTATTCCTGCTGTTGCCCTGGACCTGGGAACCACACATCTCGAGGCAACACTGCTCAATCTGCGGACAGGTAAACGGATTGCCGGCGGCCATAGAGAAAATAGACAGATTGAATTCGGTAGCGATATTCTCACCAGGATTCATCATGCGGTCCCATCACGAAAGGGGTTTGCAAAGACATGTGAGCTCACAGGTTTAAAACAGCTCCAGCAAAGTGTTATAGCCTCGGTGAATGATTTAATTGCAGATCTTGCAGCACAGGGAGGAATTCCAGAGAATGATATCAGGGCAATAAGTGTTGCCGGAAACACAACCATGGTCCACCTTTTTATGGGCTTAAATCCCTATCACATATGCCGGGAACCCTATACACCTCTCGTCAACGAACCTGATCCCTGTCATGCAGCTGAACTGGGAATCAACATATTTTCCATGGCTCCTGTCTGGGTGCTGCCGAGTATTGGAAGTTATTTTGGTGGCGATCTCGTTGCTGGCATTCTTGCCTCCGGAATTGATGAGACTGATGAAACCTGTATGCTTATTGATGTGGGAACCAACGCCGAGGTCGTTCTCGGAAATAAAGACTGGCTGATTGCCTGTGCCGGGGCTGCCGGTCCTGCCCTGGAAGGAGGAGTCGCCAAAATGGGAATGCGTGCCGCGCCGGGAGCTGTGGAAAGCATTGTTATTGATACCGGTGAATGGACTCTCGGCTATAAAACTATTGAGGACTGCCCGCCAGTCGGTATTTGCGGGTCCGGGTTGATCGATCTGGTTGCCCAGTTGTATCTCTCCAGAATAATTGATTTTCGCGGAAAGTTCAGAGACCGGATTGTTGCGAAATCAAGCAGACACCGCCATTTTTTGCAAAAGCGACTTTGCCGGGATGCAGGCGGCTTGTTTTTTGTTATCGCTTTTCCCGAAGAAACCGGTAATGGGCATGCGGTTATACTCAGCCAGACGGATATGGACGCCCTCATGCGTTCGAAGGCAGCCATGTATGCTATCCTGACGACTCTTGTGGCACAGGTTGGGGTTGGTTTCGAAGAGTTGCATAAAATATATGTTGCCGGTGCCTTCGGTAAGAATATTGATCCGCACCATGCCGTTATACTTGGTATGCTTCCCGACCTGCCTCTTGCAACCTATGAATCAATAGGCAACAGCTCTCTCATGGGAGCGGAACTGGTTCTGCAATCCGATAATCATCGCCGGCGCTGCAGAAAAATCCGATATATTGTTACCTATCTGGAATTAAACGTTAACCAGGAGTTCATGATCCGTTTTTCCGGAGCGCGCTTCATCCCGCATACCGAGCCCTCTCTCTTTCCCTCTGTTCCCCTCTTTCAGGAAGAAATCGATGATATCTCCGGTTGACTTGCATTTTTAGTTCACACTGTGCTATAGTTGCGCCGATCAGCTGTATTGAGGTGTTTTTTGGAGCTGGCGGGGAGTGAATTCTACGATGAAGTGGCACTCTGTCATTGAATGCGTACGAATTGATATCATAGGAAATTTTGACTGCTGTTGTCCGCTTGTACAGCCGGTTCCAGTGGTTTTTTTTTGCAGGAGTATGCTTGAAGAGTTTTCAGCGTTTAGAAAAGATTGCTGACTGTGTAACTAGAAGTGAAAGCAGGAACTCTGCTTTAGTCAGGTTGAACGGTTTCTGGGAGGTATTTGACAAGGATGATGATGTCTTGATTGTTATTAGTGCGGATCCGGACGCTCTTGCCAGTGCAATGGCAGTCAAAAGACTGCTGCGATACCGGGTGCGGAATGTCACCATAGGCAACCCCCACGAGATCAGGCGTCTCAATAACCTGGAAATGTTAAAACGGCTCAGGTTACCTGTTGAGCGGCTGCAAAATCTGAAACCTGCCGACTATACTAAAAAAGTTCTTCTTGACTCGCAGCCTTTTCATCACCCAACTTTCGAGAAATTTAAGTTTGATGCGGTCATTGATCATCACCCGGTTACGGAAGATTGGGATGCAAAGTTCATTGATATCCGTCCCAACTACGGAGCCCTTTCCTCAATAATGGTAGAATACCTCAGGGCTGCTGGAGTAAAGCCTTCAGCGGCGCTGGCAACGGCTCTTTTTTACGGTATAAAGGTTGATACTCAGAATTTTGAAAAAAGTTCCTTGCTGGCAGACGGCATATCATTCCGCTATCTCTTTAACCTCGCCAACCGCAACCTGGTACGGAAATTCGAGCTGACCGATCTCCGGCTGTCCGAATTAAAATATTTCAAGACAGCCCTGAATGAGTTCAAGGTAAGAAAAGGCAAAGCCTATGTGCATGTCGGCCGTGTATGGACTCCCGATGTTCTTGTCATTATTGCGGACTTTCTCAATCATGTCGACCAGTTTGACTGGGTTGTCGTTTCAGGGGTGCATGGCGAACGCCTCGTTGTCATTTTCAGGTGTGACGGGTACCGGAAGAATGCCGGAAACTTTGCTAACCGGATTTTCGGAAAACTCGGTCTTGCGGGCGGCCATAAGGAAGCTGCTCGGGCAGAAGTGCCATTAAAGAACTTTGATTTTCCCGACAGTCATGAATTTACCACCCAATCTCTCATTAACATGGCCACAGTGCATGACAAGTAAATGAACCTGTAGCCCGTCTTTTAGTATTTTTCTTTTCTTGCATTTTTCGTCAGCGCTCACTTTTACCAGCGCAGTTCTTTACATGTATTATTCGAATTCAATTTTGAAAAGTGTGTCAATATCTGTTTTATTGGGGGATCGCAGTTCTTTTTATTTGAAAAGAATAAATATCTTGCAAAGTTAGCGCAATATACCCTAAAATCATAAAGGAAAGATTTCAGTTATTTCTAATAATTACAGGGAGGTTGACGTATGTTCAAGCCCTCCACCTTGGCAATGATTCTGGCTGGCGGCCGGGTTGACGAGCTGGGTGTTCTCACATATTTCAGGCCCAAATCAGCTGTTCCGTTCGGTGGTTTTGCCAGGGTTATCGATTTTGCTCTTTCAAATCTGCTGCACTCGGGAATCGAGTTGGTAGCTATCCTGAGCCAGTACCGATCCTATTCACTCATTAATCATATTGGGACCGGAGAGGCCTGGGACATGATAGGCCGCTATCGTGGTATTTCCATTCTTCCTCCGTTTAAGGATTATGAAAATCCTAATTGGTACAGAGGATCTGCCGATGCCGTTTATCAAAATCTTGATTTTGTCCAGTTCCATGAGCCTTCGGAAATACTGATTCTGTCCGGTGATCATATTTACCAGATGGATTACCGTGAAATGATCAAATTTCATATCGCAAAAGAAGCGGATCTGACTGCCGCCTTTATTGAAGTGGATCAAAGTAAATCGCACCGTTTCGGCATAGGTGAAATAGAATTTGAAAACCAGCGGGGCGGCAGGCTTGTTCATTACGAGGAAAAACCGGAAAAACCGCGAAGCAACCTGGCATCACTTACCATTCTCTGTTTCCGTCCGCGGGTGTTGTATGAGATACTTGCCGAAAACCAGAAGCAGGAATCCTATGAATTCGGTCGTGATATTATTCCCTCGATGATGCAGCGCAATTATAAAATTTACGGTTATCTGCATAAAGGATACTGGGGGTATACTCGAACAGTCGATGAATATTGGCAGACAAGCATGGATCTGCTGGGGAAGACCCCCAGGATAAACCTTGAGGAGTGGGGACTGCGAACCAACCTTGACCATCGCAATATCCGCGACTGTCAGCCACTTCTTGTCGGCAGCAGGGCTATTATGGATAACAGTATGGCATATAACGGTTGTCATATTCACGGCACTGTGCGCAATTCAATTTTATTTCCGGGAGTGACAGTGGAAAAAGGAGCGGAGGTGATTGATTCCGTTCTTTTCTTCAATACCATCGTTGAAAACGGTGCACATTTAAACAGGGTTGTTGGTGATGTAAACACAACCTTTGGAGCCGGGTCACAGGTAGGCGGACCTAAAACTGATGGCTCCGGCGAGGGTATAACCGTCGTCGGCTGGAATAATCATGTACCGGACCGCATGAAGATAGGGACAGGATGTACTGTTTATCCCCAGCTGGCAGAGGAAAGATGGTCTATAGACAGCCTCCGGGACAATGAGGTCTTGCGATGATAAACAGTAAGGATGCTCTTGTCCTTGTTCTTGCCGGCGGTGTCGGCAGTCGTCTGAATATTCTGGTCGGGCATCGTGCCAAACCGGCAGTTCCTTTTGCCGGCATATACAGAATTATTGATTTCTCCCTCAGCAATGTCATGAATTCGGGTATGACCAGAGTCGGCGTCCTGACCCAGTACAAACCATTATCTCTTATGCGGCATATAGGCGGGGGAGAGGCCTGGGATTTTACCGGACGAACCCGGGGGGTAAAGATTCTTCCGCCGCGGACCGGAGAAAAAGAATCAGACTGGTACAAAGGGACGGCTGATGCCATTCGCCAAAACATTGATTTTATTGAATCGAATCCTTCGGAAGAAGTCATCATTTTATCCGGGGATCACATCTATAAAATGGATTTCGATGCAATGGTCGAATACCACCGCTACAAAAAAGCGGATGTGACGGTAGGCATGATGGTTGTGCCCATGAGTGAAATTCACCAGTTCGGTGCCGGGATTGTTGATAAGGAAAACAGGATTATCGACTGGGAGGAAAAACCAGAAATTCCCCGCACCAACCTGGCGTCCATGGGAATATATATTTTTAATACGAAGTATCTGCTTAAAACGCTACACCTCAGCAGGGAGGAAGCGGATTTCGGTATGCATATCCTGCCCAGAGCCATCCAGAACGATCGCGTTTTCGCCTATCCCTTTTATGGATACTGGAGAGATGTCGGCACCATTCAGGCATACTGGGAAGCGAATATGGATGTTATTCGTGAAGATTCAGGTATATCGCCACAGGAATGGGGAATACGGCCGAACCTGTCCGCAGATGGGCGCCCCATGGATCGGGCGCCGGCTCGTTTTTTCTCCGGCTGTACTGTGATGTCATCCATGATATCAGCCGGATGTATTATAGAGGGGACTGTTGAAAACTCTGTGCTGTCCCCCGGTGTATATGTTGCAGAAGGTGCTGTTGTTAAAAATTCGGTTATTTTTGAAGATTCTTTCATCGGCAAAGATGCAGTGGTTGACCTGACTATCTGTGACAAGCGGGTGCGGATAGGACAGAATGCCGTTATCGGTGAAGGAGGGGACAACAGCCGGCCAAATAGAAATTTTCCCAAACACCTTTATACCGGTATTTCGCTCATTGGTAAGGAAACTGAAGTTCTACCCGGCATGAAGATTGGCAGAAACTGTATTCTGCTCCCTAAGCATCTGGAAAATGATTATGGAGACAAAGGGGAGGTAGTTGATGGTGAATCGTTTTAGTTGAAGAAATGATTCCTGGCATAAACACTCATTTTGTATTCCGTCATTATTTTTATGTCGCGAAAATATAAAATTATTATGTACTGATTTTGTTGTAGTTTCCTGAACGCAAAATTATGGTATAGTTATCTCTGACTTTAGTAAGAGTGGTTGGTTCGCTTTGTTATAATCAATGAACTCCTGCCGAGGGAAGGGGAGTTTATGTTTGGCGTTAACCTCTTGATTTTTCTTTGATTTTATCGAAAACGTATGTACTTATCCATGCATTCATTCAGGCTGCTGGCTGGCAGAGGAGAGCATGTTTTTCAGAAATTCTTTTCGTTCTTGTATGATTGTCTTTCTAAATACAGCCGAAAGACCTGGTGCCGAAAGTGTGCAATGATTTAGTTCTTTCAGGAGTTACCTTTGAGAAAAAATAAAGGACATGTAAAAACATCAATTCTTGGGAAAGACAGTTCAAAGGAAGGGCGTCCCCATGCCCTGCTCTTCGCTTCATGTTGGACCCTTGTTATCATAATTTCGTTAGGCTGGAATATTTCCCAGAGAAAAAATGAAATTATAGAAGTGGCAACCAACGAGGCCCAGACTATTTTTGAGAAAGATCTCGTTTATTATAAATGGGCGACAAGCCATAAGGGGGTTTATGTGCCCCTGACTCAAAAAACCCAGCCGAACCCATATCTGGAAAACCTCCCCGAGTCCAGTGCGATGACGGCGACAGGAGAAGCGCTCACCCTGGTTAATCCCGAGTATATGATCCGGCAGGTATATGAGATGAAAACCGATCAGCTTGGAGCCCTGGGCCATATAACCAGTCTTGACCCAATCAGAGATGAAAATGCTGCAGATGCCTGGGAATCAATGGCTCTTGAATCATTTGAGGAGGGTGAAACACAGGTCACTGCTGTGCAGCATATCCAGGGGCAGCCGTATCTCAGAATCATGCGCCCGATGGTTACCGAAGCAGGCTGTTTGAAATGTCACCTCCAGCAGGGATATGAACTGGGAGATATCCGGGGCGGTATCAGCGTCGCCGTACCGATGGGGGTGTTGTTCTCCATTTACCGAGAAGATATTCTTGTCCTCGCTTTAGCCCATGGACCAATTTGGCTGCTGGGTCTTCTGGGGATTTTTTTTAGTTCCCACAGGATTAACCAGTCGATGCATAAAAGGGAGGAAGCAGAAACAAAAATACGCTCGATCATCGACAATATGCTGGATGGGTTACTCACCATGACCGAAGACGGTACAATTGAATCATTGAATTCGGCAGCATGCGAACTCTTTGGCCGAACCCGGAATGAATCGCTGGAAGAAAACATTGCACAACTTATCCAATTTCCGGGAATATCTCAAACTGCAGAAAACGGGAACAAAAAACAGCAGCCAAATATAAGCAGCATGGTCGGTACCCAACAGGAACTGACGGGTATTAGAACGGATGGATCAACATTCCCCCTGGAAATTTCCCTGAGCGAAATGCCTCTTGATGTGGACCGGCTGTTTATTGCAACGGTGCGCGATATTACCGAGGAGAAAATCCGCAAGTCCGAGGCGCTTCGCACCGGGCAGCTGGCGGCTATTGGTGAGTTGGCAGCAGGTGTTGCTCACGAAATCAACAACCCGATTAACGGTATTATCAACTATGCTCAGATCCTGCTGGATAACGCCGACGACAAATATGATGAACTGGACATGGATTTTATGTCCAGAATCATCAAGGAAAGTGAACGGATTGCGGTCATTGTCGGAAATCTCCTTTCTTTTGCCCGTCAGCGTGACGATATTGTCGAGGATGTAAGCCTGAAGGAGATAATTGAAGACAGTGTTTCTCTCCTTATGCACCAGTTTCAGAAAGACGGAATTCACCTGGAAGTGGAAATCCCGGAGGACCTGCCAACGATCAGCGCAAATCCGCAACAGTTGCAGCAGGTTATTGTCAATCTGCTGACTAATGCGAGTTATGCTTTAAACCAGCGTTATCCTGAATCGAATTCGAACAAACGTCTTAGAATAAATTGTCATCGGCAGACGGCGAATGGCAAGAAGTATCTGCGAGCAATTGTTACGGACTGGGGAGTTGGTATTCCCCAGGACATTATAGATCATATTTTTGACTCTCTTTTTACTACCAAGCCACCCGGCAAAGGGACAGGATTGGGTTTGAGCATCAGCAAGGGACTAGTAAGAGACCATCAGGGCTTTCTGTCTATAGAGAGCACTCCAGGCGGTCCGACAGTTGCAACTGTTGATTTGCCAGTAGGGGAAAGGGATGAGACAGGTTAATCAGACGCGTTTTATGTGATTTAACAACAACCTAATAGAGAACCGGTAATTGCCTCCAATGTTTCTGAAATCACTTGTTAACGCAATCAGCCTGCCAATACTGGTGATTGGCACTGACAGGCGGATTAAGTTTTCCAATTCCGCTGCGGATATTCTATTTTCTGAAATAGATATTAACAGCGGTATCGGCGAACACTGTTACCAGTTCTTGTTCGGATATGAAACCGAGTGTCAAAATTATGGAAAAGAATGCATCCTGACGAATTGTCAGGAGACCGGTGGAACCATCAGGACCGAGTTCAGGCTTGACCTAAAGGACGATTTTCCCCGATTTTATGAGATATTTGCCACGTCAGTGTATGGAGAAGATGGAACCGAGATCGGGATTGTTGAAATTTTCTACGATATTTCAGACTGGAAGCTTTTTGAGAAGTGGCTCAAAGCCGCCCAGGAGGATTCAGACAATCTGGTAAAGGAACGTACAGCGAATCTTCTTGAGACCAACAAAAAGCTCCGCCTGGAGGTCCATGAACGGCTTCGGGCGGAAATGGCGCTGATCAGGGCAAAAAAACGCTCTGAGCTTCTGTATAGGGTAATTCCCAGTGCGATTTTTACAACTGATCCCGCCAGGAATGTCACCAGCTGGAATGACAAGGCTAAGGCTGTGACCGGGTTTTCAAGACGGGAGATCATCGGCAATCCGTGCAGTGTGTTTGCCCTGGAGCCCTGCACTGAGAAATGCAACGTTTTCGCTGAAGATGTGACAAAACCGATAGTCGCCCGGGAGTGCGCCATCAGAACCAAGGACGGACGAAAAAGGATCATATCCAAAAACGCCGATTATCTGCTGGATGATGAGGGTAATATTATCGGCGGTGTTGAGAGTTTCGAGGATATAACCGACATCAAGAAGGTAGAGGAAGAGCTGAGCAGTGAGCGGGACAAGCTCAAGGGTATGATTTCCGCCATGGGGCAGGGAATGCATATCCTGAACCAAAACTTTATTTTTGAATTTCAGAATGATGTCGCGATGTACGCATTTGGCTACCAGATTGGCGGAAAGTGTTATCAGGTGTACAAAGGACTGGACGAACCATGTGAAGTCTGTCTGATGAAGAAGGCGATTGATACCGGTGTTATTCAACGTACGGAACTGGTCTTTTTAAATAACAGACACTATGAACTCAGTTATACACCGTTTAAGGATGTCGATGGCCAGAAAAAAGTCTTAATTCTCCAGCGGGATGTGACGGAAGAAAAGATAATGCATGCCGAGGCCATGCGTGCCGCTCAGCTTGCCTCGGTGGGAAAACTCGCAGCCGGCGTAGCGCATGAAATAAACAATCCCGTCAACGGCATAATTAATTATGCGCAGATTATTCAGGACGAGTCGGGCGACAATAAAGTGCTTTCTGAAATTTCCGAGAAAATAATACGGGAAGGAGAGCGGGTGGCAAATATCGTCAGCAACCTTTTATCCTTTGCCCGTCAGCATGATGAAGAGTTGCATGAGGTGCACATTCATGAGGTTATCCAGGCTTCAGTAGATCTGATAAGGCATCAGTTGTTGAAAAACAGTATTATATTGGAACTGGGCTCACTTGAAAATCTGCCGCCGGTTCTGGGTCATTTTCAGCAGTTGCAGCAGGTTTTTCTGAATCTTTTCAATAATGCCAGATTTGCCCTTAACCAGAAGTACAGTGGCAAGGATCCGCAAAAAAAGATTATAATATCAGGCGAGGTCAGAGAGTTGAACGGCAGGGAATTTCTCCAGATTATGTTTAAGGACATGGGAACGGGTATACCCGCCGAGCTGAGAAACAGGATTTTTGAACCGTTCTTTTCCTCAAAAAATGATGGCGAAGGAACAGGTCTCGGCTTAAGCATCTGTAAAGATATTATTAATAAACATAACGGGCACTTGAATGTTGAAACCGAGCCTGGTAACTATACGGCAATGGTCATCAGTTTGCATGTTTTCAAGCCTGGAGAGATAAAGATTGAAGATATTTAATTCGTATTGGAAATGATACATGATTGATTTGCATAAAGAAGAGTCAAGAATTTTGGTGGTTGATGATGAGGAAAGCTTGCGGTTGACGTTTAAGACTTTTCTTTCTCGTGAGGGATATGGTCCGGTAAATGTAGCATCAACGTACGATGAGGCACTGGAGCTCATTGAAAATAATACTTATGACCTGATTGTTTCCGATATAGTTCTTGAAGGAGCTTCCGGAATTGATCTCCTCCGAAGGGCCAAGGAGATAAATAAGAGCTGCCCTGTTGTGATGGTTACAGGCTATCCGAATATTAAATCCGCATCCGAAGCTGTCCGTCTGGGGGCATTTGATTATCTTCCCAAGCCGGTCAAGAAAGAAGAACTGCTCCGTACAGCGCGAATGGCACTGCAGCAGTATGGCCTGATGAAAGATTCCGGGAAGCTCGAAGAGGAAAAGGAGAGGTACCGTCAGATTCTGGAGACCATTTTTCGCAGTGTCCAGGATATTATCATTACCGTGGATCCTGATCTTGAAGTTGTACTGATGAACAATCGGGCCAAACAATTGGCCGAACAAACTATTCCTGAACTGAAAATCGGCGCTAAACTGCAGAAAATAGAAAGTGTTTTTGTAAATGCCTGTCGGCAGGATGCACTGATTGTTCTTGAATCGCAGGAGGCGCTTCCCGAGCATCGTATTGAGTTCCAGACCCTGAAGGGCAAGGCTGTTTATCGGATGAGTGCCGCGCCGCTTGTTCCGGGCAGCGTCAATCTGCACGGCGTTGTTTTTGTCGCCCGAGATGTGAGCAGGCTCGAATCTCTTGAACAGAGAGGCCGTCGGCAGTATTTTCACCGCCTCGTCGGTGGCAGCGTGGCCATGCAGACAGTTTATACCCTGATAGAAAATGTTGGTCAGGTCGACACCTCCGTCCTTATAACGGGCGAAAGCGGTACGGGTAAAGAACTGGTGGCCGAGGCCCTGCATGCGGAAAGCCCCAGATGTGATATGCCGCTGGTCAAAGTTGATTGCACCGCCATTCCGGAAAGCCTGCTGGAAAGTGAGCTTTTCGGTCATAAAAAAGGATCATTTACCGGAGCGGACCGGAACAGGCAGGGCAGAATCCTGCAGGCGGATGGGGGAACACTCTTTCTGGATGAAATCGGTGACATTTCTTCGGCCATGCAGCTTCGTCTCTTGCGTTTTCTGCAGGAGAGGACATTCTATCCGGTAGGACACGATATTCCCCTGAAGGTTGATGTAAGGGTCATTGCAGCCACCAACGCCGACCTCAAACAGAAAGTAATCGAAGGAAAATTCAGAGAGGACCTCTATTACAGGCTGCGGGTCATTGACATAGTTCTGCCTCCGCTCCGGGAACGTGAAGAGGACCTGCCACTGCTTGTCAATTATTTCCTAGAACGGTTTAATAAAAGGCTGGGCAAGGAAATTGTCGGCATCTCGGACCAGGCGCTGGCTGCCCTTGCCGATTACAGCTGGCCCGGCAACGTCAGGGAGTTGGAGCATATCA
>Ga0224507_10000658_pt1 | contig 13433 bp, 8 predicted proteins | sample SF_Jan12_sed_USG_3_FD_170159 | JGI IMG/M metagenome (GOLD analysis project Ga0224507, IMG submission 170159) | Sediment microbial communities from San Francisco Bay, California, United States - SF_Jan12_sed_USGS_13 | ecosystem: Environmental > Aquatic > Marine > Sediment | place: USA: California...
CGACACGCCGTGCATTGAACCGGACGTGTCGATAACGAATATCATCTCGCGCGGCAACCGCGCCGAGGACAACTCACCACTATCAGGCGGCATAACCATGAGCAGATAATGCGGCTCGCCGTCGATCGTCTCGGCGAACGCCAAAGCGCGCGGCGCCGCCGACGGTACTGGCCGCCACAGCAGTTCGAAGTCATGATCCATCGCGATTTGCCCCGCGGCAAGCGTGACCAAGTATTGCCCGCTCGTCTCGGCAATGTTCACCGGATGATAGCGACTCGCAATGATCTCGAGTGGCATACCGGCATTCAGGCTCGCCTGCAGCGATGCCCGGTGGCCGCGAGACACCGCTGCCATCGGCGGTGTAATGAGCGAAGCGTCTTGCACAAGCGCCGTGTCCGGTGACCAGCCGCTGCCCTGTCGATCCGACAACGCCTCTCCCGGTATATAGCGCGGCGTCAGCGTCATTGGGAATCGCAGACTGAAGGAACCGTCGTCATACCGAATGTCTTCGAGATACTCGATCTCGACAATGACAGTCTCACCAGGGCCGATGTTTGCGACTGATGTTGTAAACAGGTTTGCGCGTTGCTGCTCAACGAGGCTTGTTTTCTTGCCTGCCTGTTTGGCTTGCTCATACTCTTTTCTGGCCTGCTCTTTTTCACGAATTTCGCCCTCGATAAAGCGGTCGCCAACATAAAGACGCATGTGATCAACAGCAGCTTCGTCCGGCAGCGGAAATACATAAATGCCCTCTACCCACTCCTCAGCTTCGTTCCTGAACTCCTGCATCACTGAGACCCGCGCAACGAGTCCATTGATGTTGATGCTGACGTCGGTGTTCAGCAGCGGTGCCCTTGAGTAACCCTCACTCATGCGCATTAAAAGGCTGCCACTTTGCATCGCTCCGGGCGTTGGCGCGTTTGCCAAAACGATTCCTGGAAGCATTACCGTCAGCACCAGCGACATACAGGCCATGTAAGAGCTAAGTTTTGTCTCGTGCATCGCAGATCTCCCTCTCTCCTGCGATGTATTGCAACAATGCAAAGCGCCCTGCCGCGGACTGCGGCATGGCAATGCACCGGCGGAATGTGGCAAATTATGGCCGGAAGAGTCATTGTCGTACCTCCGATTTCTACTATTGGAAAATTAGTGGCCAAGCGAATTGCAATTGTTGAAGACGAAGCTGCCATCCGCGACAACTATGCGGCGGCATTCGAGCGCGAGGGATATGTCGTTGATGCCTACGACGCGCGCGGCCCGGCGATGCAGGCTTTCGACGCGCGACTACCCGATCTCGTCGTGATCGATATAAACCTCAAAGATGATGTCGAAGGAGGATTCGAGCTGTGCCGCGAGTTACGCGCCCGAGCCGCCGAGCTGCCGATCATCTTCCTTACGGCCAGGGACAGTGAGTTCGATGCCGTATCCGGACTGCGCCTTGGTGCCGACGATTACCTCACCAAGGACATCAGCCTGCCGCACCTGATGGCGCGCATCGCTGCCCTGTTCCGGCGACTCGATGCCTTACAAAAACCACAATCCACGGGCGGACGGATTACGCGCGGCGATCTCGAGATCGATACCGATCGGATGACCATATTCTGGAAAAGTCAGCCCGTCGGGCTGACGCTGACGGAGTTCTGGCTCGTGCACGCGATGGCTCGCTATCCGGGGCACGTAAAGAACCGACAGCAGCTCATGGATGCAGCGCAGGCGGTGCTCGACGACAATACGATTACGTCGCACATCAAGCGCATTCGGCGCAAGTTCGTTGCGATCGATGCGAGCTTCGATGCGATTGAGACAGTCTATGGTATGGGCTATCGCTGGCTTGCTGATTAGCCACTCCGGCACACAATGAACCTCAAACGTCAGTTACTCCTCGTCAGTGTGCTGACCCTCGTGCTGCCGTGGGCCGGGTATCAGTTCATTCGCGAGACCGAATCGGCGCTGCGCGCAGGCCAGCAGCAAATGCTCGCCGGTACGGCACGGGCAATTGCGGATTCTCTCGCTCAGTATCGCGAGGAATTTCCCGACCCAGCCGGCTCCGACTACACAGTCGGCGATCAGCTCTATGGCCACCGTCTCGAGACGCGTCCCGAGATCGACGGCTATTTCGATGACTGGACAATCGAACGCGAGTCTCTGCAGATTCTTCGCGGCGTCGATGGCCCGGTGTCTTTTGCGGTTGGTGTTTTCGATCAGGCTGTCTATCTTTATGTTGAAGTCACTGACCGCAACGTCATTTTCGCTCAGCCCGGTGCGACAACGCCCGACAACGGTTCGCGTTATTCAGATCGGGTGAGCCTGATCAACACGAGCCCCCTCTATCTTGACGAAATGATCAGTTTCTCTGCCGAAGCACCCGGACAGATCGTCACTGTTGTGCAGAGCGAATACGCCTTCAGACTCGATCGGGAGATACTTGCGTACTGGCAGGACGTGCCATACGGCTATCAGATCGAAGCCCGCATCCCGGTAAGTAAGCTCGGCACGCACCTTGGCATTGTCGTAAGCAACACGGCCGGCGAACTCGAGTCGCCGGTGCACAGTGTGAGCTTCGCAGCGCCTACGCCCGGGCCGTTCGTCACGCCGTCGCCGAAGCTTATCGAGATTACCGCAAACCTCGCACAGCGTGGTACACGTTTGTTTGTAACCGATGCATCCGGCTGGCGAATCGCTGCCAGTGGTGACCTGTCCGCGCCGTCATCACCTCCTGGCGGCGCCGGTTCAGCGTGGCTACGGATTGCTTACGATGCGCTGGTGGAATCCGGTCAGGAACCCGCGCTCGCCGAACCGGACCCAAGCGGTCGCGAACAACAAGACTACATCGCGCAGGCCCTCGACGGCAGCGAATCGGACAGCTGGTTTCGCAGCGCAGACAGCGGCAAAGCCGTCGTCGCCGTGGCCGAGCCCATCAAAGTCAACAACACGATAATTGGCGCCATCGTTTTGCAGCAGGGAACCGAGGCCATACTCAGCCTGACCAACCAGGGTCTCGTCAGGCTTATGAACGTTACGATCATCGCCACGCTGCTCGTCGCGGCGACGCTCCTGGGTTACGCGACGTGGTTGTCACGACGCATTCAGAAGCTCAGTGTCGCGGCTGAAGAGGCTCTCGATGCCGACAAGCTGCGCAGCACACTGCCCAGCGCGTCTGCCGGTGACGAGGTTGGCGATTTGTCGCGCAGTTTCTCGCACGTGCTGCGGCAACTCGCCGACTATAACGATTACCTCCGCTCGCTGGCATCGAAGCTGTCGCACGAGTTGCGCACGCCACTCGCTATCGTCACATCGTCCCTCGAAAACCTCGACCATGAACCACTGAACGAAGCGTCACAGGGTTACGCGGCAAGGGCTCGTGACGGTGCCGACCGATTGCGAAGAATCCTGACAGCCATGAGTGAGGCAAGCCGCGTCGAGGAATTGATGGAACATGCGGAACCCGAGAACTTCGAGTTGTGCGCCGCGTTGACGACCACTGTTGCTGCCTATCGAGATGTCTATCCCGATCGATCATTTCGGCTCGATACGGATCCCGATACGACGATGCTGCGGGGTTCGCCCGAATTGATCATTCAGATGCTCGACAAGCTCGTCGACAACGCTGTCGACTTCAGTGCGAAGGACGACACGATAGTAATCAGTTTGCGATCGGCCGAAGGCGCGCGGCTGCTCACGGTTTCGAATCCGGGGCCGCCGCTTCCCGAGCAGATGCGTTCGCAGCTGTTCGACTCTATGGTTTCGGTGCGGCGCGGCGGCGACGACAAGCACCTGGGACTCGGATTGTACGTGGCCAAGCTCATCGCCGAAGGCCATCGCGGTACAATTGAGGCGACGAATTCCGAAGGCGGCGTTACCGTCACCGTTACCTTACCTGGAGATACGAATGGCGAATGAGGGATACCACGAACCGATCGGCGAGCTGGCCGATGAGACACGCGACATGCACCGTGCGATTACGTCGTTGATGGAAGAACTCGAAGCAGTTGACTGGTACAACCAGCGCGTTGATGCGTGCAAAGATAAAGAACTCGCTGCAATACTCGCCCACAATCGGGACGAGGAAAAAGAGCATGCGGCAATGGTGCTTGAGTGGATTCGTCGCAAAGACCCGGCGTTCGACAAAGAGCTGAAGGACTATCTATTCACGGATGGATCAATCGCGCACGAGTAGGGCCGTGGCCGGGAATTTGCACATCGCTGGGAGACGACGGCCTCATTACACGCCAAGATACGCGGCGATACCCTTCGCGGCCTCTCGTCCTTCGAATACCGCTGTGACGACGAGGTCGGAGCCCCGCACCATGTCGCCGCCCGCGAATACCTTCGGATTGCTGGTCTGAAACAGATGCCGCCCGTGCGTGGCTACGCGCACACGACCGCTCGGTAGCGTCTCGATTGAGAAATCGTCGAACCACGAAGGTGGACTCGGCCTGAAACCGAAAGCAATAACGACAGCGTCGGCTGGCAGGATGCTTTCGGTGCCTGCCACGGGCTCGGGACTACGACGACCATCCGGCCCCGGATCGCCGAGCTTCGTTTCAATGACCTTCACGCCGCTTACCCGGCCGTCGCCGATGATTTCTACCGGCTGCTGATTAAACAGAAACTCGATGCCCTCTTCCCGGCTGTTCGCAACTTCCCGCCGCGACCCCGGCATGTTCTCCTCGTCACGACGATAGGCGCATTGGACGCTGGCCGCGCCTTGCCGAATCGCCGTGCGATTGCAGTCCATGCCCGTATCGCCGCCGCCGAGAACGACCACCCGCTCTCCGGCCAGGTCTACGTAAGGGATTGCCGCATCCTCATATCCGAGCTCGCGATACACGTTCGCCACCAGGTAGGGCAGCGCCTCGTGTACGCCCTCGAGGTCTTCGCCCGGAAACCCGCCGCGCACCGAGGTATAGGTGCCCATACCGAGGAATACAGCATCGTATTCATGCAGCAGCTCGTCGAACGGCTTGTCATCGCCAATGCGCGTGTTCAGCACGAACTGCACGCCCATTCCTTCCAGGATCGCACGGCGCGTCTTGACGACGTGTTTCTCGAGTTTGAACGGAGGAATGCCATAAGTCAGCAGGCCGCCGACTTCGGGATAAGAGTCGTAGACGACGGATCGAACGCCCTGCCGGGCCAGCACGTCGGCCGCCGCCAGGCCTGCCGGGCCCGCACCGACGATGCCAACGCTCTTGCCGGTATCGACAACATGCGACATGTCCGGGCGCCAGCCACGCTGCAGCGCTTCGTCGGTAATGTACTTCTCGATATTGCCTATCGAGACTGCACCGACACCGTCGTTCAGCGTGCATGCACCCTCACAAAGGCGATCTTGCGGGCAGATCCGCCCGCAGATCTCGGGGAGTGAGTTTGTTTCATGTGACAATTCGGCGGCTTCGAACAGTTTGCCTTGCTCGATGAGATCCAACCAGTTCGGAATGTAGTTGTGAACCGGGCATTGCCACTCGCAATACGGATTGCCACAGCTGATACAGCGGCCGGCCTGTGCCGCGGCGCTGGCGCCGTCGTAGTTACCGTAGATCTCGCCGAAATGCCGAATGCGCTCGTCGGGCGCCTCCTTGTCCGGGTCGCGCCGCGGAATCTCGAGAAACTGCAAGGGATGTTTGGACATGATCGTCTACGCCGCCTGCCGTAACGACTCGAGAAGAGAACTCAGTTCGGCCGCTTTCGGCTTCACGATCCAGAACCTCGGCAGGTAGGTGCGGTAGTCGTCGAGGATCAGGTCACCCCATTGGCTGCCTGTCTGTTCCACGTGCTGCAAGATCATCGATCGCAGGTGATGAAGGTGCGCTTCCATGGTCTCCGGAGAGATGCGGTGAATATCGATGAGCTCGCGGTTGTAGCGGTCAACGAAATCCCGGTCGATATCGAGGACGTAAGCGAAACCGCCCGTCATGCCGGCGCCGAAATTGACGCCGGTGCGGCCCAGCACTACGACGACGCCGTCAGTCATGTATTCGCAACAGTGGTCGCCCGAACCCTCGATAACTGCTGTCGCACCCGAGTTACGCACCGCGAATCGCTGACCTGCAGTCCCGGCCGCGAACAAGGTGCCGCCTGTCGCGCCGTACAAGCAAGTATTGCCGATAATCGCCGTGTCCCTCACGACATAACTGACGTCCTCGGGCGGCCGGACTACGATTCTTCCTCCGCTCATGCCCTTACCGACGTAGTCGTTGGCGTCGCCGATAAGCGTCAGGTTCAGGCCCTCAACGTTCCATACACCGAGACTTTGCCCTGCGGTGCCCCGTAACAGGATTTCGAGCGGCGCGTCCCGCATGCCTTTGTCGCCGTGATGCCGCGCGATCTCGCCGGCAAGGCGGGCGCCGATCGAGCGGTTAAAATTGCGCACCTCGAAGCCGAAACGGCCTCCCTGCTTCGACTCGATCGCCGACCGCGTCGTCGCCAGCATCTCTTCCGCAAGTTCGCCTTTGTCGAACGGCTCGTTACGCGGGTCTGTGCAAAACTGCGGCGTGTCCTTCGCGAGGCCCTCGTCCGAGATGATGGGCGACAAGTCGAGGCGAGCCTGCCGTTCGGTGACGCCATCCTGCAGCTCGAGCAGGTCGACGCGGCCGATAAGCTCCTCGAGCTTGCGCACGCCGAGCTCCGCCATGAGTATGCGCGTCTCCTCGGCCACAAAGCGAAAGAAGTTGATCACCATCTCGGGCAGGCCGACGAAATATTCGCTACGCAAGACCTCGTTCTGAGTCGCGACCCCGGTCGCGCAGTTGTTCAGATGGCAAATACGCAGGTATTTGCAGCCCAGGGCAACCATCGGCGCCGTGCCGAAACCAAAACTCTCGGCGCCCAGCATTGCGGCCTTGACGACATCGACTCCTGTCTTTAGCCCGCCGTCTGTCTGCAGCCGCACCTTGTGGCGCAGATCGTTGCCGCGCAGTACCTGGTGCGTCTCCGAGAGGCCGAGCTCCCACGGGCTGCCCGCGTACTTGACTGAACTCAGCGGACTCGCGCCCGTGCCGCCGTCGTAACCCGAGATCGTGATCAGGTCTGCGTACGCTTTGACAACGCCCGCCGCGATCGTGCCGACGCCGGGCTCGGCGACAAGCTTCACCGACACGAGCGCGTCGGGATTGACCTGCTTGAGATCGAAGATCAGCTGTGCGAGATCCTCAATGGAATAGATGTCATGGTGCGGTGGCGGCGAAATCAGCCCGACACCGGGCTTTGCGTAGCGCAGTCGCGCAATCATCTTGTTGACCTTGTGGCCCGGGAGCTGGCCGCCTTCTCCAGGCTTGGCGCCCTGCGCGATCTTGATCTGTATGACCTCGGCGTTAACGAGGTACTCCGCGGTGACACCGAAGCGGCCCGAGGCAACCTGCTTGATCTTGGACATGCGCTCGGTGCGGTAGCGTGCCGGATCCTCACCACCTTCGCCGGAGTTCGAGCGTGCGCCGATACGATTCATCGCAATCGCGAGCGCTTCATGCGCTTCGGGCGAGAGTGCTCCCAGTGACATCCCCGCACTGTCGAAGCGAACGAGTATGTCTTCGACCGGCTCGACGTCATCGAGCGGTACGGGCGGTCCCGCAGGCCGTATCGACATCAGGTCACGCAGCGTCGCGATCGGCCGTTCATTGACGAGCTTCGCGTAGTGTTTGTAGCGTTCAAAGTCGCCGCTGCGAACGGCTGCCTGCAGTGTCGTGACAACGTCCGGGTTGTAGCAGTGATACTCGCCGCCGTGCACGTATTTGAACAGGCCTCCCTGCGTGACCGGGACACGAGGATCCCACGCCGTATCCGCCAGCTGCCGCTGATCCTCGAGCAGGTCTGTAAAGCTCGTTCCCTGGATTCTCGAAGTCGTGCCGGTGAAGCAGCGTTCCACGACCTCGTCGTGGAGACCGACGATCTCGAACAGCTGCGCGCCCCGATAACTCGAGACCGATGAGATACCCATCTTCGACATGATCTTGAACAGGCCCTTGCGAATACCGCGGCGGAAGCTGCGGCCGAGCTGCTGTTGCCGATCAATGTTGCCACGGTGTGCAATGTCGTGCAGCGACTGATACACGAGGTATGGATATACTGCCGTCGCACCGTAGCCGATCAGGCATGCAAAGTGATGCGAATCTCGCGCGACGCCAGTCTCAACGATGATGTTCGCGTCGCAACGCAAACCGACATTCACCAGATGATGGTGGACGGCCCCCGTGGCGAGCAAGGCATGCACCGGGAGCTTACCTTTCTCGAGGTAGCGATCGCTGAGCATCATTATCAGCTTGCCGCTGCGCACGGCTCTTTCGGCCTGACCGCAAATCTGGTTGAGCGCCTCGGGTAAGGACAACGCCTCATCGACATTGAGATCGATGAATTCGTGGCTGTCGCCGTAGAGATCATCGCTGAGTAACTGGCGCAACTTGCGCTGCGACAGCACGGGGGAATTCATGATGACCTGCTCGACGTGTCCCGGCCCGATGTCGAACAGGTTCGACTCACCGCCGATGTTTGTCTGCAGTGACATGACGATACGTTCGCGCAATGAATCGATCGGTGGGTTCGTTACCTGCGCAAACTGTTGCCGAAAATAGTCGAAAGGTGAGCGAATTTTCTGCGACAGCACGGCCATCGGCGTGTCATCCCCCATCGAACCGACTGCTTCCTGTTCGGCCTCCGCCAGCACCGCGACAACGTCGTGCAACTCTTCGCGGGTCATGTTGAACATCTTCTGATAGCTCGCCAGCGTCTCCGGATCGAACGGTTCGGCGGCCATGTGCGTGTCGATCAGCTCGGTATCCAGGTAGCGCACGCCTTGCTTGAGCCATTTTTTATACGGCGCGCGCGTTTTCAGGATGTCATGAATATCGTCGTTCTCGAGCAACCTGCCGTTGACGAGATCAACGGCCAGCATCTCGCCGGGGCCAAGACGACCTTTGCTGATGACATCTTTTTCTTCGTAATCGTAAACACCGATTTCGGATGCGACGGTAATGTGCCGGTCTTTGGTCACAACATAGCGCGCGGGCCGTAGTCCGTTCCGGTCCAGACAGCAGGCGGCATAACGTCCATCCGTCAGCACGATGCCTGCCGGACCGTCCCAGGGCTCCATCTGGCAATCGAAGAATTCGTAGAATGCCCGCACGTCAGGATCGATGTCGTCGGCTGCCTGCCACGCGGGCGGCAATAGAATACGCATGCCCTGCAAGACATCCATGCCCCCGGCGCGCATCACCTCGAGCATGTTGTCGAGAGTCGATGAGTCCGATCCGACCAGCGAGACGATTGGATCGAGATCGGAAATATCGTCGAGTTTGTCCGAGATGAAATTCTTCGCCCGCGCGAGTGCCCAGTTGCGGTTGCCCTGGATCGTGTTGATCTCGCCATTGTGCGCGAGAAAACGAAACGGCTGTGCGAGGCGCCACTGCGGCAACGTGTTGGTCGAGAAACGCTGATGGAACAGACACACCGACGACTCGATTCGCGGGTCCTTGAGGTCAGGATAGAAGTCAGTCAAGGCGGTCGGCATGATCATGCCCTTGTAGCTGATCGTGGCCGATGACAGACTCGCCACGTAGGCATGCCCTTCACCAATGCGTTTTTCGGCCCGCCGCCGGGCCAGAAACAGGCGCCGGTTGAATCGGCCTCGCGGCATTCCGTCCGCTGCGTTGACGTACACCTGTTCGATGCGTGGCAGCGTATTGAGCGCCTGTTCGCCACACACCGACGGATCTGTTGGCACCTCCCGCCAGCCGGCGACCTCGAGTCCGATCTCGTGGATTGCCGTATCAATCAGTTCGCGGGCAATTGCGGCCTTGTTTTCGTCCTGATGCAGAAACACGGTGCCGGTCGCAAAGCGCTCGCCGAGTTCGAACCCGAGTTCCTCTCCTACAGCGCGCAGGAATGCCTTCGGGAATTTGATCAGCAATCCACAGCCATCGCCGGTTTTGCCATCGGCCGCCACTGCGCCACGGTGCGTCAGGCGCGCGAGCGCGGAGATCGCCGTTTCGACGACCCAATGGCTCGGCAAGTCATCGAGGTTCGCAATTAGGCCGAAGCCACAGCTGTCACGCTCGAATGCCGGGTCATACAGTCCTGTTGCCTGTCGCTCGGTCATAGATGCCCTGAAGGTCACGCGTTTGGCGTGCCCCGATTCATCATTTCATTGAGGTGGCGCAAAAACCGCCGCATGCGACCAAACGGCCGCTTAGGGCCGCATGCAGGATGAACGCCAAAGCTGCCCGAACGATGAAGTATATGCCACGATTTGTCCGGCTCGCTACCGCACCGCAACATTACCAGGGCAAATACCCGCAATCGGTGCTTGTCAGCCTGTTTTCCCGGAGCAACGCGCCGCAGAGATTTTGGTTGCGCGCGTAACGATCTGGATTTGCTCGGTATTTTCGAAGACTAGTCGCGGCTCGATTGCAATCGAAGTTCACCCGCCGCTTCGAACGCGACGGCTTGGACAAGTGGAATGTCGACGCCGAGCTTCCCCTTCAGCTTGTACGGTATGTCACGTTTCACGCCTTCGCGCACCACGTACAGGAGCTGGGGAGCTGTCTTCAGCAGATTGAGCTCTACACTGATCGCAAACTCACTGTCGCCCCGCGCTGGCACCGTAAAGCCGCCTTCGGTCTGGCCCGTGGCGAAACGATATCCATCGAGATCGACCGCGTACGACACGGCTTCGACCGGTAAGGGAAAAGGGTTGGGGTTCGTTACAGCGAACCCGAGCAGGAATGTCTGACCGGAAAAATCGATCTCGGTCATCCGTACGTCTCTGAGACTCACGCCGGGTGAGCTGATCAAAGGACCTGTGCCGGCACATGCGGACAACACGCAGCTTGCCAGCAGCAGGCCCGAGCAGAGCAGCAAATCTGTTCGTTTCATGCGCAAGCCCTCCCTACCGGACTAATGCAGATCGCCTCCAAACTCGCCCCAGCGGGCCGATGTCAGCAACCACTCATCATTTTGAAGCTCGAATTCCATCTCGAATCGATATGCATCGGCACTAAAGCCGAGAACGTTATCATTCGTTCCGGCCATGCCGACGGACAACACAAGCAATGCTGCGGTGTCGCCGTATACCTGAAGTTCTTCAATGCGGCTAATGAGCGCCACCTTTTGCTGGCGCAAGAAGAACAACCGAAACATGTTTTCGATGTCGTCACGGCTGTTTCCCCGCGCATCCGTGTACGCAGGAGAGATCAGGTCGACCAGCGCGCGGCGGTCCTTTGCCTCCGCGGCTTCGTGTCCCTGGCGGACCCAGGCGCGTATTGCCGCCTCAGGCCCTTCCGGCGGGCCGCCGCAGGCAGATAACAACGTGCATGCCAGTACCGCGACCGGCAATCCCGTGCGATTTCCTCGTAGAGCGCTGATCATCTGCTAAAGTCTACGCAGATTTGTATCCATAAATGGCCCACAGCGCCCAAATCGTGACCTGGTTCGCACCAAATGTGCCCTGTCGGGTCACAATGTCACGGGACGGGCGCCACAAGCACACTGGAATTGTTGAAATGCCGGTAAAACTACTCAGCGAAAGCATGGATGCGACCATTACTGATGAAGACCAGCACCGCATCAACGCTATTCTGTCATTCTGGTTCATGGAGGAGCAGCTCACAGCACCAAAAATCGACCAGCGTATGGACATCTGGTTTGGCGAGGATGCGGTATTCGATCATGAGTGCAAAAAAGAGTTTGCCGACGACGTGGCCAGAGCATCAGCCGGAGAGCTGGACTATTGGTCTCATCGGCCGTTGGGTCGGCTTGCATTGATACTCCTGCTCGATCAGTTTCGCCGCAATATCTATCGCAATACCGCAGCAGCGTTTGAGATGGACAACGCAGCGCTGAAGCTTTGCGTTCAAGGCGCCATGGAAAAAAAAGACAAGGGCCTTACGCCGATTCAGCGTGTTTTCTTTTACATGCCGTTACAGCATGCCGAGTCCCGCAAGGTCCAGGCAAAGTCCGTCGACATCTTCAATCGCCTGGCCGACGCCGTCTCGCCCACGTATCGCGAAACATTCCAGACGATCGCGCAGTTTGCCGAACTACATCATGACATCATTGAGCGATTTGGTCGTTTCCCGCATCGCAATAAGCTATTGAATCGCGAAAACACGCCCGAAGAGAACGAATATCTTGCCGGTGACAGCCCCGATTTCGGTCAGGGTGGCTAAACCTCTAGTTGTTCTTGTCGCGCAGCGGTGAGTTCCGCGCGTGACACGAGCACATATCGCCACCCCAGCAGTATCGCTGCTGTTGTCAGCCCCATGACGAAGCCGCCCCAGACGTAACTCGGGGGCGACCGATAGGTCACGGCGGCCAGGTACGCGAGCGGGAACGCCAGCACCCAGTACGCGAAGGTGTTGATAACCATCGGCAATCGCGTGTCCTTGTAACCTCGCAGCGCTCCGGCCGCACCAATTTGTATGCCGTCGGCCACCTGAAATATCGCGGCCATCAGCAGCAGGGTGATCGCGATACTGGTTACCGATTTGTCGTTTGTGTACAGACTGACGACCGAATCGCGAAATATGAGCAGAAACGTAGCGGAACAGGTCATGAAAACTGCGCAGATTATGATGCCAAGTGCGCCGCTGAATCTTGCAGCCGTCGCGTTACCTGCACCTAATGCGTGACCGACCCGAATGGTGATGGCCGAACTCAGCGCGAGCGGCACCATGAACATCGTGGCTGCAAAGTTGATTGCGATCTGATGCGCTGCCGCAATCGAAGCACCTCGCGTACCCATCAGAATCGAAACTGCATTGAATAGCCCGGCCTCTGCCGTAATCATCACGGCGATCGGCACTCCCAGGACCAGAATCTCTTTGAGCACGCTCGGACGCAAAGGTGCAACGCGAGAAAAGATCTTCAGCGGCTTGTAATGCGGGCTAATGACCATGTACGCAGCCAATGACACCATGATCACCCACATCGTGATTGCGCTTGCCAGACCACACCCGACAACACCAAGTGCAGGGGCGCCGAAGTGACCGAACATGAGCACGTAGTTCAGGAACACGTTGCAGACGAGCGACAAGATTGACGTGAACATTATCGGTCGCGTGTAACCGATGCCCTCTGTCGTGAACCGCAGCGCGAGAAACACGAATATCGCGGGTGCTCCCGGAATGATGGCCAACACGTAGCCTACGGTCAGATCGCGAAAGCTGTTGTCCACGCCGACCTGTATCAGCAGCGGAGCCACGGTGGCCTGGGCGAGCAGAATCAAAAACAGCCCGAATGCGATTCCCAGGTACATGCCCTGACGCGTATAGCAGCCTATCAGTTCGGGATTTCCCGCCCCGTAGTGCCGCGCCGCGAGCGGTGAGATCGCCATGAGTATTCCGAGGCATATCACGAAGCCGAAAAACCAGACGCTGGCGCCCACTGCGACAGCTGCCAACGACTCGGCACCGAGGCGGCCCGCCATGACCGCGTCAGCAAAC
>Ga0224507_10000659_pt1 | contig 13408 bp, 17 predicted proteins | sample SF_Jan12_sed_USG_3_FD_170159 | JGI IMG/M metagenome (GOLD analysis project Ga0224507, IMG submission 170159) | Sediment microbial communities from San Francisco Bay, California, United States - SF_Jan12_sed_USGS_13 | ecosystem: Environmental > Aquatic > Marine > Sediment | place: USA...
CATCGCTGCAAAACCCATAAGGACAAAGCTTGCACCCAAGCCGATAAATATCCCTTGCTTGGCTATCCTGACTGTTCTCTGGCTGATTTCAACTGCAGTAACCACTTTTGTGACATCATCTACCATCAGTACAATGTCTGATGTTTCAGCAGAAATGGCCGTACCTTTTGACCCCATTGCAATACCTGTTGTCGCAGTTGCCAGGGCAGGAGCATCATTAATTCCATCACCTACCATGATCACATTGCCAAACTGCTCTTTGGTTTTTTTAACGATGGATACCTTTTGCTCAGGCAAAAGGTTTGCATGCACTGCAGAGATGCCTGCTTTTCGTGCGATGCTTTCTGCATTATCTGAATTGTCCCCAGTCAGTATCGCAGTCTGCTTTATTCCGAGGCTTTTCAATTTTTCAATCATCAAACTGACACCTGGTCTTATCACATCACCGAAAATGAGCATTCCAGAAAGAATTCCATTAATTGTTACAAATGCCAGCATTTTTCCATCTGAATCAATCTGATTTTTGGCATCTTGGATGTCCTGTTTTATCTTCGCATCTGTTTTTGCAAAAATGCTTTCAGAGCCAATCACCACATGCTGTCCATCAACATCTCCCTCTACTCCGGCTCCCGGTGTCTCATGAAAGTTTTCAGGAGTTGGAATCCTGTCAAATTTGCTCTCAGTCAAGACCAAGACGGACCTGGCAGCCGGATGCGATGACATCTGTTCTACTGCTGCAACCTTGAGCAGAAGAGAATCAAAAGAGACGTCATCCCCTATGGGCCTCAACTCTTCAAGTTTTGGAGACCCAAACGTGATGGTCCCTGTCTTATCAAACAGCATGGCTTTGGCCTTTCCCAGATTCTCTATTGCAGAGCCGGTCTTGATCACAATGTTGTGTTTGGCTGCCCTGTTAATTCCACTAATTATTGCAGCAGGAGTTGCAAAAATCAGGGGACACGGAGTTGCAACTACCAGTACTGCAAGGATTGTAGTTGTGTTCTGTGTGATGACCCAGCCTGCCAAGCTTACTGCAATGACAATTGGGGTAAACCACACAGCATACCGGTCAGCTAATCTTTGAAGAGGTGCCTTTTCTTGCTGAGCCTTTCTTACAATCTGAACTATTTTTGCATACTGGCTTTCTCCACTTGTTTTTTGCGCTTCCATCTCAAACGGATTTCCAACGTTTACAGTGCCACTAAATACGGCATCGCCAATTTTTTTAATCTTTGTGATTGGCTCCCCAGTCAATGCCGACTCGTCTACTTGAACTTGGTTATCTCTTGTAATGCCGTCAACAGGTACAAGGTCTCCTGCTCTAACTACGAGTACATCGCCTGGCTTGACGTCAGCTACATCTATCTCATCTAGCGCACCATTGTTTTTTCTAATTGCAAACCGTGGGGCCCTTTTTGACAGCTCTTCCAACGAGTCCTGCGCATGTCTAAATGCATAGTCTTCCAATGCCTTTCCGCCTGACTGCATAATGACAATTATGACTCCCGGAAACGGATCATTTGTAATGACAGATACTATGATTGCAAGCATTGCAATAATGTCTGCTGCAAATTTTTGGTGAAGAATCCCCTTGATTGTATTCCACACTATTGGTGCGCCGCCTACAACCAAGATGACAAGCCAGATGTAATGTCCCAGATCCGGATTTTCAAGCAGCCAATGGAAGATTCCTCCGATAAACAGTCCTAAAATTGCAATAAATGTAACAGGATAATTCTTGATAAACGAGAAAACTGCATTGGTATCTATTTTTTGCATTTCTGAACACTGCATACAATTAGTTTCCTAAACTGTGTTTCTATTTTCTAGATTTTATTCTTGTCAATTTTGATTATTACTGCTCAACTCATCCGGGAATGAGGGTATTATTATTGTGTATTAATCCATCTCCTTGATCATGTCATCTATTTTTTGAATAATACATTACTATCTTGTCCCAGTTACTGGGAGTTTTTGGACAAAATTGGACAATGCTTGACATATTTGGACGTGTCTTGACTTTATTGGATATTTTCAGACATTATTGGACAAAAACATTGGACAATGTCCAAAAATGTCCCATAGAAAATTAGGATTTTCAATTATAACATGAGTCATTAAAGCATGTTTTGCATCAGTTTACACTAAATAAAAAAGAAAAGAGTCTAAAAAAACTCAATACTGTGGATTCCGAGTTACATCTGCCGGAGGTAAAATACATGAATCATAATCCTCACGGCTCGCAATTTTGTCATGTATCTTTGTGTATGTTGATTTTAGTGTACTTGATATTTGTGGCCACCAAAATACAACTGCTAGCGATAACACGATTGCAATTGCAATGTATCCTATTGTGCGTCCAGAAACAAAACTTGTCTTGTTGATGGTATCTGCATAGTTACTAGATGGTACTATGCAATCATCGTTGTTTTGAAATTCTTGCTCTGCAATGGTTTCCTCATATGTGTCATCATATGTGCTGGCAGGTGTTTCATTTGTAACATCATCTGAGTTATAATCCATTTCAGATATTTGAGAAGCATGTACATTTGGTGCAACGATGTTTTGTGGATTTTCTTTTTGTAATCGATTGAGTCGTTTGTATATTGCGTCCTTACTCAAGCCATATTCTTTTTCTAACTGTACAATCTTTGTACCATCAATCCATTTTTGATGCATCTCTTCAGTGAGTTTTTTGTTAAATTCTTTCATCTGATAAAATCACCTCCCCTGGCCATGATGCTGCCAGAAATGATTTTCTCAACTGTCTTTTTGTGGAGTTTCAACACTCCGTTTTCTCTAATCTTTTTCTGCAACGAGATTAGATTGCTCCTCGATATTCCAAACTTGCGGGAATCTCTTGGCCTAATGTCTAGTATCTTCTTCTTCAAATTATCATATACTGTACAATCAGTACCTTGAGTTACACCTAGAATGTTAGAGGAGCAGTTGTAACGGACTGTTTTTCTAATATTTTTTATCAATTCGGTGGAATAAACTATCAACTCGGAGACAGCAATTATCAATTCGGTATCAATTCAGATAGATAAAATATCAATTCGGTATCAATTGGGTTTCGGAAATTATCTTTTCGGTATCAATTCGGAGTATTTTTCTATCAATTCGGTAAAATGTCCCGAGAGTTTCCGAGAGTTTGATCGATTATTCATATCAATTCGATATCAGTTCGGATCTTTTTCCGAAACTGTCGATAGAATCTTTGATCGCAGTTGATAATTTTGGAAAGTTTTTTCACATTTAGGCAACAATTTTCAAAAAAAAAATCATGAAAAACAATAAAAGAAACCCTGTGAGATATTGCGCCCGTTTATAGCACAGGCCAGTCTATGTATGATAGAATGATTTTTTGGAATTCAGTTCAATTCAGAGCCATGCAAACTCGAGTCTCTCTGGGCTCAATTAATGAATGATTATACGTGTACATGTGATTGCGGTTGCAAGAATGTGTCAGGTGAATATCTCTGTCATGACTGTTGTATAGGCACGTGCAAGACTGCTGAAATTAAAAAAGCGGTGATTGCATAGATGAGACCAATATGTAATAGGGCATTAACTGACACACAATCCGCAAAAAGATGTAATTTATCTTTAGTTCAGTGGTGTTGATTTTTGCTAAAAAATATCCCGATAAAAGACGTTGATATTGCATCATCATTGCATTCGGAGGAGATTAAAAATCATTTAGATATTGTGAACATGGAAGCATGGTATTACATATATGAGAATTATGTAAATCGGATTTTACCAAAGAAAGCTTAGTTCTTTATTTTTAGAATCTCTCGTCGTTTCACTTTTTGAAACATGTCCATAATGTCTCTAATGGTAAAGGTATGGGCAAATATGCATTTGTTATATCGCAGTTTTGCCGATGATATATGGACTAATTTATTCATAAAAAGAGGACAATGACTAGAATGATGATAATGACTAGAATGATGAAGCAAGTTTGTTGAACAACAATCCCTAAAAAGGTAAACATGGCATCACACTATGTGTCAGATTCAGGAAAATCAAAGATTGCAATAAGCAATTTTATGACTTTGAACACAAAATCAGTTCAATCAGATGCCAGCGTAAAAGATGCAGCCAAAATAATGTATGAAAATCACATACCATCAATATTAGTTGAAGAACGCGGCAAGATAATTGGAATTGTGACTTATGCTGACATTGCACTTGCCCTTGCAATTTATGCAAATGAGCCTGCATCTCAAATTAGAGCAATAATGTCTACACCTGTAATTTCTGTAACATCTGATTCTTCAATTTTAGATGCAGTTGAATTGATGTTGGAGAGAAAAATTCACAAACTCCCTGTCATTGATGATGGAAATGTCCAAGGAATAATATCTTCAACTGATGTGATGTCACTGCTATCGGTACTGAATGAAGAACAATTCTACGATGTATTTCGTAGCCAAATATCAAAATAAAAACAATATGATCCTCTGACGACCTAAATTTTCATTTAACAATAATCAGTTAATCTCAAATGGGTTCCATAAAATGCCAAACGTTGAAGAAATTGAATTTCATCTAAAAAATGAAAATTCATGCAGCGATATGATTGCTGCATGAGAAATTTTAATTTCAAAATCTTAGAATAAATCATTCATCATGTTTATATCTTAGAATATTAACTCACATTTGCTATGAGCTACTCTCAAAAAGTTCAAGATGATTACGATGGTTTCGACGATGAAGACATCGATTCAGAATCTTACTATGACTTTGAGGATGAAATATGAAATGTCAGTGTAACGCAGATGAATTGTGTTTGTTTCATTACATTGCAAACCATCCTAATTCTATAAGGCCAAAAAACTGAATATGGAGAATCCTATGCCAAATAATAATTTTGACAATAGTGCAGATACGGTTGAGCAAAGGTTTGAGAATTTATATCCTGATTATGACTATTCATTAGAATCATCATATAATGAAAAAGATACAAGAAAAAGAAAAAGAATGAAAACCATATATTGATATATTTTGAATCAGTATGACTGAAAAAGTGAATTATTCTCAAACTAGACAAAGTCATGTTATAATCCGCACAATGACCGAAAAAGATATTCCAAAAATCGTTGAGCTACAAAAGATTGCCTTCCCAGCCATGGCTGCAGAAGGCGTATACTGGAAACCTGAACAACTGAAAATTCACCTACAAGTTTTTCCTCATGGTCAGTTTGTTGCAGAATACAACGGGAAAATCGTTGGTTCTTGCAGTAGTCTGATCATACAACTGAAATCTGAATATGAAGAACACACTTGGAAAGAGGCCTGCGGAGATAGTTTTTTCAAAAATCATGATCCTAATGGAGATACACTGTACGGAGCTGATATATCATCACATCCAGATCATAGGAGATTAGGTATTGCTACAAAACTTTACGATGCAAGAAAGGCATTGGCAATAAAGCTAAACTTACGCAGAATAATTGCGGGAGCAAGACTGTTCAACTATTGTGAAAATGCCAAAGAATTGTCTCCTTTGGAATACGTACACAAAGTCAAGCGTCGTGAAATTAAAGAGCCTGTACTGTCATTTCAGATCCGAAATGGCTTCAAATTCATCAAAATACTGCCCAATTACATGAAGGATCCAAGATCATTGAATAATGCAACTTTTATTGAATGGAAAAATCCTCATTTCGTAGAAAAATAATGATTATCGATTGTCATGTTCATGTGAATCAATACGAGCTGACCAAAAATGTTCCATTATTGGAGGACAGATTGGAAATGCTTCAAACTGAAATGACTAGTAACAATGTTGACTATGCCATAATTTTATCTTCCTACAAAGTAAATTCTGAAAGACCCTCAACTGAACAAATCATTGACGGAATTAAAAAATATGACAATCTTGGAGTCGCAGCTGGTTTCACCATAGATAATCACACTGATGAAGATCTTAGAAATTATAGGCAATTAATTAAAGACGGTAAAATCAAAGCCTTGAAAATTTATTCTGGTTATGAACACTATTACCCTTATGATGAAAGATATCAAAAAGTCTATGACACTTGTATTGAATTTGGCATCCCTGCAATGTTTCACACTGGAGATACGTATTCTGAGAAAGGAAAACTGCGATTTGCTAGACCTCTCAATCTTGATGAGGTTGCAGTTGATAATCCTGAATTAAAAATTGTAATGTGTCATTTGGGAAATCCATGGATTCAAGATGCCCAAGAAGTAATTTACAAAAACAAAAATGTCTATGCCGATGTATCTGGACTTGTCATTGGATCTTTTGATCACTTTTTTGAAAAGATGATAAAAGATAAAGTTGCAGAGCTGATAAATTATGCAGGAGAGCCAAGATACCTTTTGTATGGTACGGACTGGCCTATTAGTAGCATGGATTCGTATCTTAATTTTGTAGCCAAACTCACGATTAAAAAAGAGTTTAGGGATAACTTGATGTACAAAAATGCAAAAGAATTATTTAAAATCTGATTCTATACATAACTGCATCATTTCTATCGATAAAGAAAATTATCTTTGTATTTTTTTGGCAGTGTAAAATTAGTTCGATACTGTGATTATCAAATATGAAGTTAAATCATAGATTGAATTGAAATGCATGTGCAGAAATTAGAATATGTTTTAATGATTGGAGTTGGACTAAGTGGAAAAACCACTTACATCAAGGCAAATTTCGATCATGAACGTGTGGCTTTATCCTTTTTTGACAATGATAGGAAAAAAGGAGATGAATTACATTGAGCAATGCCTCAAGCAAGGCAAGAGCATAGTTGTTGATGATACCAATCTTACAAAAGATATTCGAAAAATGCATATTGATATGGCAAAAAAATACCATGCCAAAATGATTGGAATCTTTATGAATACCTCGAGAGGATTGCTTGAAAAACGACAGAGAAGCAGGCGTGACCCGTTTCCGCTATCTGTAATCTACAAGCAACTCAATCAGCTCGAGACGCCAGTAATTGATGAAGGGTTTGACGAATTAATTGTAAAAAAAGACTATGTCCAACCAAGAGATACCTAGTTTATCTATTGACTTAACCAAAAAATTCATGTATATTGTTTGTAGCCATCCTAAATTCACAAGAACCCCTTATGTTAATACTCAAAATAACAATTAAGACATCGGACATTTGTAACTCACGCATTAGTGAAATAAAGGACTATCATTTTGTCTTTTAATTTAATTTAATTTTATAGTTAATTCCAATATTGAGATTTATGTTTATACTATTATTCAGCAAATAACATGTTTCTTTATGCTTCAAAACAGATTCAAGAAAATACTTGTTGGGATGGATGGCTCTGCAAATTCTATACGTGGATTGAATCAGGCAATATCTCTTGCAAGACAATCCCAAGGAACAATCACAGGAATTCATGTATTGCCGGAATTTCCACCATCCTACGAAATAGACATGAAATCATACCGCGCACAACTAAGCAAGCAAGGAAAAAAATTCATGGATTCAGCCAAGGTTAGCGCAGCTCGTCACGGAATAGAATTTAATGAAAAGATTGCCTCCTCAAAAAATGCAGTAGATACGATAGTAGGATTTGCCAGCAAGAACAGATTTGATGTTATCATTATCGGTTCAAGAGGATTGGGATCTCCCAAGGCAAACTATGTTGGTAGCGTTGCTCATGGAATAGTGAATAATTCAAAGGTACCTGTATTGGTTGTAAAATAGATTGTCTGACTTTTTTTCAAGTTGAATGCTCTTTCAGAGTCAGAGTGAATTTTTGTAACATTGATTTGTTTTCTGGGGTGATTTCAGATGTCTGTATGATGTCATTTAGGGTCTTTGTCTGGGGAAAAAGTTTTCTTGTATCGATTATTACTTCAGTGTTTTTTACCAAAGAAATCTGATCTGTTAATTGATTTTTAATTTCATTTAATAATTTTTCAAGTATGTCTGTTACAAGCACCATGCAATACTAGAGTCGTTCTAGTTAATTAAGATGCAACAATGCACAATGTCTGATGAACATACTTTACACACACTTAATACAAACAACAACCATGCAGTGTGATGTCAAAATTAACATTTGAAAATACGCCTCATTGGGAATCTGCAAGCAAGTACGTTCTGAGCTTTCCGGGAATTAGATTTGTCGGAGTCATAAGTAATTTGGGCAATCTAGTTGCAGGTGATTACAAAAAAGGCATCGTTCCAATGGTGGATGTTGATCAGTGCAAAGTGTGCATGGAGCATGCACTTGAACTGTTCATGAAAAAAGATCTTGATGACACATTGGGATCACTGGATTACATTGTATCAAAGAGAAAGAAGGTGACAATAATCACAATTCCGATGAATGATTTTCTGATATTTGTGTCAGCTGAGCACAATGCAAAGATAGAGCCCATAATCGATGAAATAATTCAGTCCTTGGATACATACAACAAGGTAAATAATTTCTAAAAATTGTCTAAGCCTTTAAAAAATTAGACGTTACAAAAAATAACATGAAACTGATATGTATGTTGATGTGAGCTGGATCATTTCCTTTTATCGGATGGACGTGTAGGTAATGCATGCCTTTTAGAAACTGTCTTCATTGCAATAGGGAATACGAAAGCTTGTACAATAATTCAACTTGTTCATCACAATGCGCTAAAGAAATTGGAAAGTAATTTCTAGAATAATTTATCTGAGCAGTCCATAACGAATGTAGATGTTAAGCGTATGCAGTCTGTTATGATTGCCAAACGTTATTAGCACTTTTGACTGCACATAGTTATGGACTTTACAGGCCTGTACATGCTAAATACATCAGAATATACCGAAGAAAAAATTAAGAGGGCGCTGGAACTATTGTATGGGGGTAGAAAAAATGAGTTTAAGGAATTATCACAGGTGTTTCTTGGAGAACAGGAGTTAAGCAAAATCGCAAACTGGAAGGGGTTTGTTTTGAATTTTTGCCTAGATGTGGAAGAGTCATTTAAAACATGGACTGGTCAGATGCCACTAACTGAAACGTCACCACAAAAAGCTCTTACTCTTCTAAGGCAGGTTGGCAATGGCTTGACATCCATGAATCAACTAATGCACATACTAAATGTCTCATATACTATTTCAACAGAATTCAACGAAATTTACAAACGTCTAAAATAATATTTTTTGAATCAGTCTAGAAACCTTCAACCCATCTACTATGATGTTGTTTTGCAAGTCTTGCATAATTTAGATTGGCATCAAGGGCCAACTGTGTTTTACCTTCGGATGGATTTTCATTCGAGAATTTCACTATGCGCATCAGAGTTTTCATTTGCCCCTGGGTCTTCCGCATACGTTCTTTTTCTCAGGGGCATTACAATTCAAAATACAGTTTAACTCTTTTGTCATATATGACAACTTTGCACATGTTTTTGTAATGTATCAAAATCATCAAATTCTTGATCACATAATTCACATAGATCTTTTTTCAATGAATCGCAATTGCATCCAATAGCTAAATATCTGCCACATATTTTACAAAGTAATTCATTTGTCAAATTGTGTTTACTGCCTCACATTTCTTTGAGCAATAGTGATATTGTGTACTACTGGAAATATCTGAATCGTGAAATATTTCACAGGTGATGCAAATCTTTTCCATGTATTTGATTTCATGTTGCCATCCTTATACCATGCTGAAGAATCTGACAATTTTTATTTTCTGTCATCTAAGACTCCCTCCAATTCACACCACATGTTGTACATTTTCCCATGTATCCGTTGTATTTCCTGCAGAACTTTATGATTGTCCCATCACCACAATTTTTACACGATCCCAAAGACTCTTCTGGAATCAGCATGAACCCTTTTTTGTACAGTTCTGTCATACCGTTATTTCGCTCTTCATTCATTTAACATCATGCCTCTTCTCTGGCAATTGTTATTCTTGACACTTTGTGGGTTCTTATGTCCAAGAATTCTATTGTATGCATGTACGTATCCGATAACTGCGGTCTGGAAAATGTTGATGAAAAACAATCATGCAAACATTGTTTCTTCAACATACGTGAAACTCGCATCTAACCGTCTACCAATTTTTCCATTTGACAGTTTTAATTTAATCTGATTTTCTCAAGTTTTACCATGTTAGATAGTTTTGAACGCAAATAAACATCGAGTTTAATTTCAAATTTGAAAAATCACATCACATAAAATTTAATTGAATCTCATTTGCTTGAGTGGCATTGTCTAATTGGTTTGATTCCTCAATTTAGGCATGAAAATAGACACATCTAAACTTTCATGCCAAAATGTGTTTAGCGAATATTGGCTTGATCAAACCATAACAATGAAACTTTATTCATGAAGCAAAATTTGACCCTAAATCCAACTTGATCTCAAAATAGGCATTTTCTTAGAATTTAAACTATAATTTAACATAGGAAATACTAACTATCTCTTTTAATTGCTGACTTGGTGTAGATTAGGATAATTTAGATAGGTTCAATTCCATGGAGGCCTGAACCAATCTTTGGGATAATTTGTGATTCTAAAAGCTAGTTCGTTGAAGGGATATAATTTCATTCAAATGACCTGACAACCTTTGTGATTCGATGGCCACAATTTGCACACAGATTAATTCTGTTATCAAATCTAAGTTCTCCGCATTTATCACATCGAGTATAAGCCATAATACATTCAAAACTAACTAAGAATTAAAACTAATCTTGATTTTGAACCAGAACTTAGGAAGTTTGAGCCATTTTGGGAATGAAAGTCTGGTTCTGGAAAAACACAATATTTTGCAAAAATGAAATGTTGAGTTTCAATCTTAGTTAAGCTGTAGAGGTTACTTTAGCGGCTCTATCTCTTTTACAAATAGTACAATACTTTTCTTTTGAATGACTGTTAATTGAGTTAAACAATCATGTTGTTTTTGACGATAATACAACACATTTCAAAACAAAAATAGTATTTTCGATTCAATTAGTCATGTTTGGAATCAAAGACAAAACAATCACAACTCACACACAACTCGACAACAATTCAATCATTGATGAGATAATTCAAAGCAAAATCAAGGCTTGTCAGCGTGAAAATGGCAGATTGATGACAAGAACATCCCAAAGATTGAGAGAACAACATGGTATTGAGATGGCAGATAGAGTAGTTAATCGATTATCCCGAAGAAGACAGCGAGGAAATCAGCATCAAGAAAAAGAAACTACGAAGACTTAAACGAACGATAGGGAAAAAATGAATAGAAATGACTAAGAAATTACCCAGAGGACATAATATTGGTGGCAGCGCTAAACAGAAAAGACGCAAAGAGAATAAACAAAATCTAACAGAAACTAAGGATTGAATTACAACTCAGAGCAGATTTGAACTTTAATTGATTATAGAAATATTTTTGTTTACAAATTTTATTTGAATTTAATTTAACATGCATTAATTCTTCAAAGGAATGAATCAATTCTTCAGAATAACTTTCATAATCATTTTTGAATCCTTCATTCATTTGGTAAAATGGGATTTTTGTATCGTTACCGTCATCATAAACTGGCGAAAAGCAACTAGGATTGTTTTCACAAGTACATAGTATGATTCAATTTGTTTTGAATTAATTTTTATCTTTAAATGCGATGAAGTGTAATCAAAGCTGATCAAATGAGTGCCACTTGGAGAGAAAGACTAAGTCAAAGGAGACAAGAAATAGGAATTGAAGGACCAGAATATGACTACATACAAAGATACATTGAATCCTACTGTTCTGAGGCTGACCGTCTATGCAAAAAAATTGATATGAATAAAACTGTCGATGAGGTAATAGACGCTATGAAAGATGAAAAATTTGACAAGTTTACAAAAGGGATAATTGATTCTATTCACAAAAAGAGAGGATATGATCCTGATGACGACAGTAAAAAAGAGATTACTATTTCAAATTAAACAATATATTTACAAAAAACTTGTTTTGAGACGCAACAAAATTACTGTAAAGTTTATTCAGTCATCACTAAATGGCAGTCGAATCCGCGTGGTTATTGAATCTGAAAATTTTATTTGATGTTATTTAAAATCAAAAGTCAACAAGCACATTTTTAATTTACACGTGGGTCTTTTATTTCCAATTCTAACTATAACCCCATGCACGTTGTGCTGGGGATATAGTTAAGGTATGCATTACTGGACCCACGTGGACATTAATTCAAAAATGATTCTCAAATGCAGAGAATGATAGTTAGACATTATATGTAAAATCACTCTACGTCAAGAGTGGAAGAATCCGTCATTCATTATGTATTTCTTGCAATTCATCTGATAGTTGGATTTACCCTGGTTTACATTGCCATGAAGGCATTCAAGAAAACAAAGTATCCGCCCATGGCATTACTTGCAGTTGGTTTTTCATTGATTGTGATAGGGGATTCCCTACTAGGAGATGTGTTAGGATTTTTGGAGCATGATATTCTTGAAATTATTGAAGAAAGCATGGAGATTGCAGGCTTTGCTGTACTGATCTTGGCTGTTAAACGAAGCTAAAATGGAAGAAACTGACGAGATAATTTCAATATTGTCTGATGAACAAAGCAGAGAGATAATCAATTTGCTTACAAAAACAGAACTTACCATTCAACAGGTGTCTAATCTTCTAAACATGCCTCAGTCAACTGCATACAGAAAGATAAGAAAATTAGAAGAATTAAACATCATCAAAAAAACCAAGGTTGTACGAACTTTGGAAGGCCTTAATGAAAGCTATTACAAAAACTGGACATACCAAATTGATGTAACATTCAGAGACGGAAAACTATCCTACAAACTTGAACACGTAAAGATGGAAGACAAGATTGTGAGACTCTGGCAAAAGTTTTCAGAAAAATAATAGTTTCAAGCCATTCCCAAAAAATGGGAATGATGAATACGCATTATATTCACTTTCACGTAATAGAACCATGAATACAAAATCAATAATAGGAATCGTTGTTGGTCTTATGATAGCAACTTCTACTGTTTACTTTGTTGAAACATCAGAAGAACTATTTGAAGAGCAAGACATGATAAAAGGCCCATTCTTTTTGGTAGTGGCCATTGCATACATCCCAGTTGCGGTTTGGATGCTAAAGAGTCCAAACAGTTCTGTTCCATATCTAGTAACCATAGCAGGAACCGTTGGAATAATGGTACTGTACGCAGTTACAAGGACAGACATGGCAGCAGTATTTGGAATGGATGCTGGAGGTATAGGCCATCTTGGAATGGTATCCAAGGTAGTCCAGGTAGGAGTTGTAATCGGCTCTGTTTGGGCACTGATACAGACCAAGAAGAAAGCATGGCTAGAACATGAAGACGTACCCAATGTGAGAAAACAATAATGACACTCACATCGGATTTATTTTTACCATTTTCATTTTCAGTTTATCCATTATTCCATTTGCAGGTGA
>Ga0224507_10000660_pt1 | contig 13407 bp, 9 predicted proteins | sample SF_Jan12_sed_USG_3_FD_170159 | JGI IMG/M metagenome (GOLD analysis project Ga0224507, IMG submission 170159) | Sediment microbial communities from San Francisco Bay, California, United States - SF_Jan12_sed_USGS_13 | ecosystem: Environmental > Aquatic > Marine > Sediment | place: USA: California...
CATTGTTCGGCTCTGACCTCCCAATATCAACGGGTTTGGCCAATTCGGCTTAACCCGTTTTTTTGTTCGCATAAATTATGTTTATCATTCACTCTTCCTCTCCCCTTGTGGAAGAGGGCAGGGGTGGGGGCGAACCCCGCGTTCGGTACCGGGACTGTTTCCGGGAAAAAATTAAGCATTGTGTCTGTGTATTTTCTGGAGTAGTGGTCAGGGAAAATTTTTACAATACCGGTTTTATCCCTGAAAGATACCTTTTAAGGATTGAAAACACATAATTATTGAATGTTTATAACAATAATTCAGGAGGTTAGTTTGGCCCGACCCCGGTTGACAGTTGGTTTCCACCGAACAATGCGCTTTTTCCTGTTCTCCGCGGCTGCCTTGCTGGCGGTAATGGCGTGGGGTTTATCCATGCCTCCTTATGTAACAAGCCTCAATGCGGTTATTGAGCAGGAACTCGGACAGAATCGGAACCCGACCTACAGATACAGGTGCACGGCAGGCGCGCATCGAGGCTCTTCGGTGGAACACAGGGAGAATACCCTGACGGCTCTGCGGGCCGCGGACGAAAACAGGAAGTACGCATTCATAGAATTCGATGTCCAATACTCGAAAGACAACAGAATCGTGGTTTTTCATGACCATCGGCTGCTGAGACTGTTCGGCAGCCTGCGGGCAATAGGCAGCACGACCTTTGCCGAACTGGCGGAGCTGACCGGCGGAGAAATTGCCGCCTATGATGACGTCATGGATATGCTGACCAAAAAAATCAACATAGAAATAAAGTCACAGGGAGATCCGGAAGAAGACGAGCGCCTGGCCGATGAAATAATCGCCGACATCAGGACCCGCGGGCGTGATAAAGACGTTTTGATCAGTTCAATCTCCAGCGGTGTGATCAAGTACATAAACGAGAAATATCCGGAAATACCGACCGGCCAGGTATACTGGCTGACATCGTCGACATACCTGCATTTTGACAGCCTGACCGAGGGATTATACGAGGATTTCAGCGCCACCCACGCAGACTATCTCATGCTGAATGTTGCCAACCTGCGCAACATTGAAGATCTGCTCAAACTCAAACCCGAGGGCAAAACAATCGTGTTCTGGGATTTTGATGACACGATATACGTGGTGCATAAGGACATCACCGACCGTCTCTGGGGCGATTCCGGCATCAAAGCTTTTTTTCAGTTTCTGAGGTACGGGATTTTTTCATCATTCCACTCCGCTATGGAAAAAATCCGTCCCGTCAGTTAGACAAAGAGCCGCACGGTAAAGCATGCTCCTTTACCTGCTTCACTTTTAACAATAATCTGTCCTCCGTGGGAATCAACGATCCGGTGACACAGGTTCAAGCCGAGACCGGTGCCGCTGTTGACGTCCTTGGTGGTGAAAAAGGGATCGAAAACCTTGTTGATGAATTCCTTTTTGATGCCGATGCCGTTATCCTCGAAGCGTGCTTCGATGCATTTTTTCTTTATATTGAAGCTGGTGGAAATGTTGATCCTGCCCTCCTTCTTCGACAAACCCTTTTCCCTGATGGCATCCCGGGCATTCATGATGAGATTCATGAACACCTGGCCCATTTCCTGGGCCAGGCCCTGAAAGGGCGGTAGATTAGGAGACAGATTCTTGACGATCTCCAAGTCGTATTTGACCTGATTATGGGTGAGCACAACAGCATCGTTGACAATGGTATTCAGATCGCATGGGCTGAAAACCTCCTCTCTGTGGGCCATGCGTTTGGTACTTTTCACGATGTGGTCGATCCTCTCAATAGACTTAATGTTACGAGTGGCGATATCATCGATTCCCTCCAGGACAAGATTCATGTCAAGTTCGTTCATCAGGCGCCGTATACTGTCTATCTTCTCATGCAACGGGGGCGATTCAGCTTCCAGATATTTTTTCAGCCCTTTTATCAGTTGTTTCACGTATTCTATATTCACCTTCAACCCTTCCATGGAAAAGCTGATAGCTTGGGACGGGTTATTGATCTCATGGGCGATGCCCGCAACCATGGTACCCAGCGAGGCAAGTTTCTCCTGCTTGATAATGCGGGCCTGGCTTTCCAGCAGGGCCTCATTTGCCTTGATACGTTCGGTGATGTCCCTGACCATGGCGATAAAGAGATGATTCGGGCCGCTAAACATTTCACTTAAGGAAATCTCCAGGGCGAAGCGTGTCCCGTCCTTTCTTTCTCCTATCAGTTCGATGGGGGTGCCCATGACTTTCGCCAGCAGAGGAGTCTCAACCTGTTCCGCCATTTCGGCTTTCTTGCCATTGGTTGAAGTCTTTACCAGGGTGGTGATATGCCTGCCCAGCATCTCTACCCGGGAATAACCGAACATTTTCGATGCGGCGGAGTTACACGACTCAATCCGCCAATTTTCATTCAGGGTAATCAGGCCTTCGAACATGTTTTCGATGATTGACTGCACCCTGATCTCAGCGTGCTCCCGTGCCCGAATTGATTCCGACAGGCGGTTAACGCCCAGAAAAGTGCCCATCAGGCCGAGAAACCAGAGGGTGCCATGGGCCATTAAGAAGGTGAAGATATCCTGCTTGGACATGGCAAACAGCGGCGCCATAGGAATGGAGACGCTTATTCCGCCCCTGATGTCTCCACTCTTGTAGCCCTGCGGAGAGGGGTGACATTCCAGACAACCTGGTTTCGCCGGCATGGGACGCATGAGGCGCAGATACTTTTCTCCGTTGATTTCCACAACGGTATACAGGTCGTCATTGCCCTTTTCAAACGATTTCAGGGCTGCCGCTTCCCATGGATCAGGGGCGTTTTCCGGGCGCAGCGGATTGAGACTCGTGATACGGTTGTAAGGGCCGGAGTCATTAGGCCGGATCTCACAGATCTGGTGGATCAGGTGCGCCGGGTTGACCAGCGTGAGGAGCTTGCCGGAGCCTGTGACGGCCCGGTGGTCGGCAATTTCCTGCAAATAAGGATTCTGCTTTGCCTTCACGTTTATCGGTACATAAACCCCCTGCTGGCTTTTGGCCCAATTGTATAATGTCAGGTTTTCGTTCAAAACCATGGCGGCCTCGGCCAGGGCTATCGAGGTTGTTCTCTGTTTGTGCAGGGTGATATTCCACGCCAGCGAGGCAAAGACAATAATCGTCCAGATGCTGGCCAGCTGCCAGCCGTAACGGACGATCCTCTCGGAGGTGATCTCTTTTTCAACCTTGATCTCCTGGTGTTTGCGCAGATAGCACTCAAGTACGATGAATATAGGGAGAGTGAAAAGACAGGTGGTGCTGCCGACAATGAAATGCTCTACGTCAAAATAATGGATATCCGGATGAAGGATCAGGCCCGTCAGCGAGCTGAGATTTCCCAGCAGGACGATAATCATCAGGTAAAACAGGCCTCTGTATTTTATTGGATTCATTTCTTCATACCAGATGGATTTTTTGATAGCCTCTCAGTTTTCCGGCTGGATGATATCTCCGTAAGCCCTGATCTTTCGGCGCAGGGTGGTGAGAACAATATTTTTTTGCCTGAACCGGCATGATTGAATCGTGGATCGGCATGTTACATTTGACTAAAAAATCTATCAAATCAGCGTGCAGGAAAATCTCTTAGCACTCCTTCATTTCTTTTTGCTTTTAATGAGTTTGTCAGGCTTGCTCCACCCCATTCTTTGCATACTTTGAGCCAAACCGCTGCTCTCTGCCGAAAAAATACAATATTTTACGTATATTCAGGTAATTATAACGAAATATTTATGCGCAGGCTGGATTGCTTCGACCAGACGTTTTCCGGCCGATTGTGCATGTTCGGTGACATTTTTCGGCTCTCATTCATTAACAAACTGGAATAGTTATGTTTTCTGGTGTGTAAATTTAGTGACAGACCAAATTGGTCATGTTTCTTTATGGTGAACGCTTTGGCGGGAGTATCGTGGTGGCGGATTCTTTTGCACAGGCACGCGGTGCGCGTGCAATTTGCATTCACCACGCATACCGGCGGTTAAGGTAAAATTCAGGTATAATTCGTTACCGCATGAGTCTCAAAAGCAGGCTTGACCGTATCCCTGCCTTCTTTCAACTTTTTTACGGATGAGCCATCATATTTACCGTTTCATAAGAGAAACAAAGCCGTGTTTATGATAGATTTTCCGGGCTGACGGTGACAGGATAAATTCGAGAAATTTCCTGCCGTTTTGGGGATTCCTGCCGTTCTTCAGCCCGCAGATGAAGTAGTTGACCCTGTCGCGCTGGTCTAGCATCCGGCCCGGCTCCACCACCTCAAAAGCAAGCCCCGCCTGCCTGGCATGGACGGTTTCCGTAGCCCAGACCGGACCGACGTCAACGGCGCTTTCCTTAATTTTGTCGGGCGTTTCCCGGTGATGGACCTTGGTGAAAAGCGTGGTGCCCGCGGCCTTCTTCTCCTTCATGATCCGCCTGACCAGGGCATCGCCGCCGGCCTGGCGGTACATGTCAATGATATGATGGCCGATGTCTTCGTGCTGCGGGTCGGGCTGTGAGATGCGGACCGCCTCCAGGCCCAGGTCTTCAACCCCCGTAATACCGGCCGGGTTGCCGGAAGGCACCATCAGGGTCAGCCGGTTGTGCAGGTACGGGAAATAGCCATCCTTTTCGATCAAGTGATTTTCGGCCAGGGTCTCCATAGCCCTTCGATTCACCGAGGAGTAGACATCTGCCGGAACGCTGATCAGCCGGTCTCGATAAATGGCGCCGCCTGCCATGATCTGCCGCAGTTCCAGGCCGGGTGGCAGGGTTTCGTAGAAAATATTACTGACCTCGGGATATTCCTGCTGAAAGGCGGTAATGATTTCCTCCATCGCCATGAACTGGTTGCCGGCCATAAACAGCACCAGGTCGGCCTGTTCTGCCAGCTCGAGATTGTGCAGATCATCTGAACGTTCTGACGGAATTACGGGATAGTCTGTTGTCATTGTTTACCCCTGACTTCTGAATTAGGTACAACGTATCCGGAGTTAGTTAGACGCAGTGCTTTTAATCTTGTCCCTGACCCACGAGACAACCATGCCGGGCATATCATCCCGGTTTGCTTTTGTCACTTCCCAAAGCTCAACATCTGCCCGATTTTTAACGGCGGAAATAAATTCGCCGCCTTTTTGAGCGATTGTTGCGACAACAGGCTTTTTCACATCCAACAAAGAAGACATTCTCTGCACAAAGAGATCAGAGAAGCATTCCATTTTTCCGATCTCGTCAACGATGAAAACGTCTGATGTATCATCATCTGACAAGGCCAGGGTAACGGATGTATCAATGGCTGCAACATCTACGCTGTATTTACCGACGCGATACGCGGAATCGATATCAATATGGGCAATGACGAACCGTTTACCCTGCAGCGTAATCAGTTCAAAGCCCCGGCGGACGGTGTTGATTCGTATCTCTTCAGTATAGAAGCCGCTCATATGGAGATCAGGAAGAGACCGGACAACATTCCTGATAATAGTTGTCTTGCCGATTCCGGGTGTGCCGGTTACGAGAAGGACATTGCCGGACGCAGACATCGTTTCAGTATTCCTCCATGCTCACCCGGACGCCCCATGACGTATTCTGGAAAGAAGCACATGGTGCACCCGCAATTTGAATTCACCCCGACCACACCATGACAATCCGGTAACCATGTCTTTATTCTGCCGTATTTTCCAGTCAAAATTGAAAAAAAATCTTTTTCTCACTTAAATTTCTTTTCATTTTCCCCGTAAATTAATATTATTTAAATATAAATGATAGTTTTTCATGTCAGTCAGTGCAGGTTATTGCTTCTGTGATATTCCGACCCTAATGGGTTTGTAGGGGGGAACAAACCCATTAATATAAGGAGAGTTCTCGTTTTTTTTCATCGGGCAATATCTCCTTGAGACAGGGTTGTTTTTTGCCGGAGATAAGCATCAACATAATATGAAATTGGTTGCGGCCGTTGTTGCAGACTATGAGCAATGAGGTCAAGGCAAGCGTGCCAAACAACCGGAAGAAAGTCATTATTTGTTTGATAAGCGTATGACATCGAAAAAATTCATTGCCGGGACAATGGCAATTATCATTGCCTGCATATCGGTTATCATTGCCGTTATCTATGCGTCCTACCTGTTCCATGAGAATTTCAGAAAAACATTAGTTTCCCAGATGATACAGCAGTTGCAGGCAACCAATGAAGCAACTGCCCGGGGATTGGAAGAATATATTGCCGAGCACCTTGACATCCTCAAGGCATTTTCCAGAGATCCCTTTTTACAGCAGACAATTTGTGATCGGACAGACTCGTTGCAAATTTCTGATAGGGAATATTGCCCCATCGAAAATTTTTATATAATCCACAAAAGTGAGATATATTCGCTCACTGTCTTTGACGCCTATGGCGTTCTCCTGCACAGGCATCCTGCCCGGGGAAACAACGAAAGTCTCTCTGCCGATGCCAAGGCGGATATAGCCACTGTGACCAGTAAGCAGCAATCACATATCAGCCAGACGTTTGTGAACGAGCGGGGCAATCTCGCCATTTCCGTCTCAGAGCCGGTATTTGATAATAAGGAGTTTATCGGCGTTGTCAGATGGGTGATTGAAGTTGATACCCTTTCCAGGCGTTTTATCAGTCCGATCAAGGTCGGTCACAACGGTTTTGCCTGGATGTTTGATCATAACAACAGAATCCTTACCTATCCGCGCAGGGAATTCATCGGCATTTCGGTATTGGATTTCATCAAAAGAATGCATGCTGAAAGAGACGAAATTTTTAACGAAAACAGAGTAGAGGAACATATCAGAGAGGAGCATGATTATCTCAACCAGGTTACAACAGGACAACAGGGATCAGGCATCTATACGAATTGTCTCACGGATCAGGATGATCTTGTTGCCTTCTGGCGCATTCCCGTTGGCGATGCGAAGTGGAACCTGATATCGACTCTGCCCTATTCGGAAATTGCCGGACCGATTAACCGGCATGCAAGAAATACCAGCATTCTTGTAGGTCTGCTGGCGCTCTTTCTGGGAACCGGCGGCTTCATGCAGTACAGAAGTCAGAAACGTCAGGCGGAGCTTGAAATAGAAGCCAGGTATCTGCACGAGATCGCCAGTGGCGCAGAGGCGCTAACGGAGAGTGAGCAGAAACTGTCCGGCGTCATCGAGTCTGTGCCGGATTATATGTGCATGGTGGATCAGCAGTTCAACATTGTCTGGGTCAACGAGAATACCGAGTCTGTTTTTGGAGAGGATATCATCGGCATGAAGTGCTTTTCCATTTATCAGGACCGGAGCGAGGTGTGTGACCCGTGTATCGTCAGTCAATGTTTCGCGGACGGTAAAATCCACGAATTTGAAACGGAAATCGCCATCAACGGCAGGCCGACCAATTTCTGGTGTATCGCCAATGTTGCTGCGAGGGATGAACATGGCAAGCCGACGATGGTGGTGGAGCTGCTGCGGGATATCACACGCCGTAAGCGGTCTGAGCTGGAACTCAAGACGAGCGAGGAGCGATACCGGAAACTCTTCGAGGAAGCACGGGACGGCATATTTCTCGCCGATGCTGAAACCGGCGTACTTATTGATTGCAACCAGGAGGCCGCCAGTCTGGTCGGCTGGAATAAATCCGAATTGATCGGGCAGCACCAGACAATCCTGCACCCTCCCCACCGTGTTAAGAACACTTTATCTGAAACCTTCAAAAAACATATCGCGGAAAATGAGGGCACCATTCTGGTAGAGGAGGTTGTCACGCGCAGCGGTATAATAAAAATCGTTGCCATCAAAGCCAGTCTTCTTGATATCGGCGGCAAAACATATCTGCAGGGAATGTTCCGCGACATCACCGGGCTCAAGCAGGCGGAGGAGAAGCTGCGGGAGAGCGAGAAACATTATCGTGAAATCCTGGATGCCATGGGAGACTGGATACTTGTTGTTGACCATGATTTGAAAATTGTGCTGTTCAATGCCGCTTTTAGGAGGGTGACCAGGGAGTTGGGGCTGGATGTGGACGTGATCGGCCGGACTCCCATGGAAATTTTTCCCTTTCTGTCGGAAGCAATTAATGATGAATACCGTAGGGTCTTTGAAAATCAAAAGGTTCTTGTCACCCAGGAAACCACCAGAGTCGGCGACAGGGAGTTTATCACCGAATCCCGCAAAATACCATTGGTGGAAGACGGCAGGGTCGTCAGTGTTATCACGGTTATCCGTGATTTGACCGAGCAGAAGCGCCTCGAGACACAGTTCTATCAGGCGCAAAAAATGGACTCCATCGGCACCCTGGCAGGAGGAGTGGCCCATGACTTTAATAATCTGCTGATGGGTATCCATGGAAGAAATGCTTTGATGTTGCTGAATATGGATTCTTCTCACCCTCATTTTTCTCATTTAAATGAGATAGAAAGAATTGTCTGGCGGGCGGCGAAACTGACCAAGCAGCTTCTCGGTTTTGCCAGGGGAGGGAAATATGAAGTCAGAGCTGTCAATTTAAATGAAATTATAACAATTCAGAATCAGTTGTTCGGACGCACCAAAAAAGAAATTGCTATTCATGAAAAATATGAAAAGGATCTCTGGGCCGTGGAAGCCGATCAGGGTCAGATTGAGCAGGTGATATTGAATCTGTACATTAATGCCTGGCAGGCCATGCCCAATGGCGGTGATCTTTTTGTGCAGACGGAAAATGTCGTTTTAGATGATACCTATATGTGGCCTTATGCCGTACAGGCCGGCAATTATGTCAAGATCATTGTGACCGATACCGGTGTGGGCATGAATGAAAACACCCGGCAGAAGGTATTTGAACCGTTTTTTACTACCAAGGACATGGGGAGTGGTACAGGATTGGGATTGGCGTCGGTTTATGGCATTATCAAGAATCATGGCGGTTTTATTCATGTTGAAAGTGAAGTCGGCAAGGGTGCCACATTTAACATTTATCTGCCTGCCACGGACAAGGAAAAGGAGGTCATTGAAGAAAAAACCATGACAGATGAAGTGTTGCAAGGTAAGGGAACCGTTCTGCTTGTCGATGATGAACAGTTGATCATCGATGTCGGCACAGATATCCTCAAGAGCCTGGGATATGAGGTGTTAACCGCCAATAGCGGAAAAGAGGCGGTAGATGTTTACACAAATAACAAGGACATCATCGACATTGTCCTGCTGGACCTGGTCATGACCGGCATGAGCGGCGGTGATACCTACGAAAGGTTGAGAAAAATCAATCCTGATGTACGGGTTCTCCTTTCCAGCGGCTACAGTATTGATAGCCAGGCTTCCAGTATACTGCAGATGGGCTGCAATGGTTTTATTCAAAAACCTTATAAAATGAAGGACCTGTCACAGAAAATTAATGATATTCTGATAAGGGGATAAGAGCGTGTCCGCAATTTTTGTTGAGCGGGCCGGCAGGACCGGTAGGTCTATAAAGAAGAAGGTTTGAAGAATATGGCAGACATGATGTATGTTGATCTCTTCATTAACTGCAAATGAGTCAAAGGCGGACCCCTGCCCACTTATCCTTCCTGCCATGATCTTCAGCGTTATAGCTTGACCAGTCGGTATTCGGCAGGGTCAGTTGCCATGCCGTTGCGCAGGGGATTCAACCCGATGCATCGGCAGCAGGCGTAAATTCCGCAGCCAGACGCACGTTTGAAATCGATTAGATTCTCCCGGTAACGGTTGTCGTCGTTAGAAACAAAAAAAGTCCGGCGATTGTTCCCACACTGAACAATATGATGTGGTGTGTCGGAAAGGATTATCCCTGCTGATCGAGGCATGAGTCCAGCCTCTCATTTGCCCGTCAATTCACCATGAAAAAATAAATCTGTCCCCTTTCCCACAAAAGGAAATCTGTTGGGAATGGCCTTGGTTTGGCCGAAGGGAAGGCTTAGTATATTTGATATGTGACAAAATACCACATTTTCCGACAGTAAATAAGCGATATAATATATATAAGAGGAGGTGCACTATGAAAGGTATTGTATACTACATTTTAGTGTGCATTGCCTTGCTTTTATTGTGTATTTCCGTGCATTTCGCCATACTTTCATCTTCGAATTTACTGCAAGGCGAAGGAGAAGTGCCTGGTAATGAAGGGCTGATTTCTGCCGTGATAGCGTAAAATAACTGTAAATAAGGGAACAGATTTATTATTTAAAAATCTATTTTCCCTTATTGGAATCAGCGCTTTCCCGGTGGTTTATCAGAAAGAGGGATGCCGAGCATCTTTTCCATATCAGCCCGAAAATGATCGTTGTCCGTCAGCCGGCTTCGTTATAAAGCTTCCCTGATAAGCTTTATTTCATATTCGGGCACGGTGCCAAGAACATACTCCGCATAAGATTTTTGCCTTATATCTTCGCTTTCTCCCTGTCCCGAATATGTTGAATGAAAATCAACAACCTTATCCTTCCTGCCATGAACTTCAGCGTTATAGCTTGACCAGCTGTATTCGGCAGGGTCAGTTGCCATGCCGCTGCGCAGGGGATTCAACCCGATGTATCGGCAGCTGGCAGAAGGCGTAAATTCTGCAGCCAGACGCAGGTTTGAAAGCGATTAGATTCTCCCGGTAATAGTTGTCGTCGTCATCAGAAACGAAAACAGTCCGGCGATTGCGCCCACGCTGAACAATATGATTTGGTGTGTCGGGAAGGCTCAGTAGATTTGATATGTGACAAAATACCACATTTTCTGCCTGTAACCTCAACCCATATACTTAAAGTAAGAGGAGGTATTTTATATACAAAAGCCACGCCGGTTTGGAACTGGGAAAAACCATTCAGGGTCGGACACGGATCCGGGTTGCCATGAACAAAGGAACCCCGGCATTTTTAGCTGCTCAGGATAATGCAGAGGTAAAACACAGGCATTAGAGGAGGAGGTGCACCATGAACACGAAAGGAAAACTAAATTACATTTCAGTGTGTCTTGCCTTTCTTTTATTGTTTGTTTTCTTGCAGTTCGCCTTACCCTCATCTTCGTTTGCCCAGCGAGGCGGAGGAAAAAAGCCTGATATTGAAGAGCCGACTTCTGAAGTGATATCGGACAAGGGCGTGCTCTACGGTGACCTGTACGTAATTCTCCGTTACCAGGGTGGTGATACCAAAAGGGTTCCCAAGTTCTACGACAGCGGCAAACCGGTTTTTGTTGACGTCTCCTGGACCGATCCGGCCTGCAACGAGTTTACGGTCGTGCAGCAGGACTGGGAAGAGGTAGAGGCCGTGGGCGGCGAACCGGTCCTTACGGAGAATTTCGTTCCCTACACAATTATCGATGAAGACACAGGTGAATTTGTACCTAATCCGCTCAGCGGTGACATCTGGTACCTGGCACCATTCCCGAGCCAGTGCGTCCAGCCGATCGCCAGTTATGAGCGCTGGGGTGATATCTCCGGGAAAAGCACGATGGATCAGAACCGACTTCCTTTAAGCATGGTCTATGATTCTACCTGGGACCGGACAGAATGTGAAGTGGGCTTGCAGACGATCAGTGGCGACGGAACGGTTGTGACCGATCCGTGGTTTGTCGAACCCGGAACCACCTGGACCGATCCGGTGAACGGTCTTGTCACCTACACTGCCGGTGTACAGTGGCTTGACCTTGTCCAGGAGGCCAGCTTCGGCCGCATGAGTATCAGTCGCGCTCCTGAAGCGGTACTGAACGCCTCATTTGACGAGGCGATACAATCCATCAACAGTGCTGTCGCGATTGAAACAGATGCTTCCGGACGCCTTCTTCTTACCAGAGAAGTATACAGCGAATTCGAGGTGGACCCTGATTCGGGAGAACCGGTTCTTCTTGGGACTGCAAAAAAGGCTATCGATTCGCCGCTCGAAAATCTGAGCCTGTATGTCAAGCTCATGAGGGACGGCCACCTGGTCACGCCAGGCGATGAACGCGGTCCGATTGACCGGTCCGATATGGGCGGGATTCCTCTTGGACAATGGCTTGAACTGACTGATGGTCCGGCGGATACGCTGCGACCGACAATCGATATTGACAAGGTCAGGCAGTGGGGCCTCGACCACTTGGTGGATGTTGCTGAACAGGAATACTATATTTATTTCCAGGTGACCTATACTAATCCTTCCACCTGCATTCCGGTCAGCAGAGAACTAGTTGCCACCCTCGGCAGCTGCGACGCCCTGGGCGACACAGACGAATGCGGCGAGCCTGTCATCTGTGAAGGGCCGTTTATAGGGATAATGTCCGATGACGGCGGTAAGGCGAGTGGTGATGATTTCAAACAGGCCGCAGCCCACTTCGCAGCCGCAGCCGACAAGACGGGCGACATAAGCGTTGACATGGTTGTCTATCTGAATTCTATCTTCGGGCTGAATAAGGTAACGGGTTACAGTGCGTATAATGCCGATGGCACTCCCCTGCCGGATGCCGTCAATTATGCTGTTAATCCGATATATTATAATTTCAGCGGTGTAACGGGATACAGCCGTGGCAATACATTCCAGAACAGGGGAGAGGTGAGCACGCCCGGCGGAAACAATTCACCATCGTCCTATACCGGAACGGTCCTGGTGCTGCAGCCGTCAAACAGTGGATGGGTCGAGCATGAAACGACTATCACGGGCGACCCGCAGGCCGTCAACAATGTCAATTGGAACGATCTCATTGTCGGCTGGAATCAAGAGACCCAGCAACCAACGCATTCAATCGGCACAGAGGACATTCACGGATTTACCCAGATGGCTGATGATGACCTGAGCGTGATTGAATTCATCCACACCTATCAGATACCGGAACGGAGGTAACCATATCGGGTCAAAAAAAATGGCAGCAATGAAGGGAGCGGCAAAGTTGCTTGGTCCTGAAAAGCTGTCATGAATGAATTTTGGTACAATGTTTGAAAAAAAGGAAGGAGGTGAAATGAAAACCACAAGATGTATCTTGTCCGCTTTGCTTTGTGCAATGATGCTTACGATGGTTTTAAAAATGGCTGATGCCCGGGGAAATGAACCCGGACCGGAACAGATCCGGCTCCAGGAACAGGAGCAATCGCGCGAGCAGGAGCGGCTCAGGTACCAGGAAGTATACGGATGGCAGTTGATGACAGCCGAGGAACAGGCTGAGCACCGCAATCGAATGCGCAGTTTTGCAACAGAACAGGAAAGGGAGGCTTACCGTTCTCAGCATCACAAGGAGATGCAGGAACGGGCCAGGGAAAAAGGTGTGACCTTGCCTGAGATGGGGAGCCCGACCGATGGAAGTACATTTGATCGTACCATGCCTGGCAAAGGATATGGCGGGGGAAGGGGTCCCGGTGGAGGAAGGCAGAAATAGCCGATGACCGCTGAAAGGAACAATCCGTTCACGACAGTCGCAATGGACGAGCCCTGAACATCGCCGAGCCAGTGTGAAAAAAATAAATCTGTCCCTTTTTTCCCGGAACTTTTA
>Ga0224507_10000661_pt1 | contig 13393 bp, 12 predicted proteins | sample SF_Jan12_sed_USG_3_FD_170159 | JGI IMG/M metagenome (GOLD analysis project Ga0224507, IMG submission 170159) | Sediment microbial communities from San Francisco Bay, California, United States - SF_Jan12_sed_USGS_13 | ecosystem: Environmental > Aquatic > Marine > Sediment | place: USA...
ACAACTAGGTTATTCTAAGGCAAAAACCTCACCACCGTGCTCTTCCATCATTTCCAGCGCTTTACCACCACCACGTGCAACACAAGTAAGAGGGTCTTCAGCAACAATAACCGGCAAACCTGTTTCCTCCATCAAAAGTCGATCCAGATCGTGCAATAGTGCACCGCCACCAGTCAGAACCATTCCTCGTTCAGCCACATCCGACCCCAATTCAGGCGGAGTTTGCTCCAATGCGCTACGGATGGAAGAAACAATACCAGCGAGCGGTTCCTGCAAGGCTTCAAGTATTTCATTACTGTTCAAGGTAAAACTTCGGGGCACACCTTCTGCCAGATTTCTACCTCGAACTTCAATCTCTCGTACTTCGTCAGCAGGATAAGCGGTGCCTATTTCCTGCTTAATTCTCTCTGCAGTCGCATCGCCGATTAAGGTACCATAATTTCTACGAACATAACTGACAATTGCTTCATCAAATCTATCTCCGCCGATTCGCACCGACTCTGAATACACAATGCCATTTAAAGACATCACCGCAACCTCAGTAGTTCCACCACCGATATCAACCACCATGGAACCACTGGCTTCACCAATCGGCATACCGGCTCCGATTGCCGCAGCCATTGGCTCTTCAATTAAAAACACCTCCCTGGCACCTGCGCCAGCAGCAGATTCTTTAATTGCACGTCGCTCAACCTGAGTAGAACCACAGGGAACACATACTAGTACTCTCGGGCTCGGGCGAAAAAATCGAGCTTCATGAACTTTAAAGATAAAATGCTGCAGCATTTTTTCCGTCACGGTAAAGTCAGCAATTACACCATCTTTTAATGGTCGAATAGCAGTAATATTAGCAGGCGTACGACCCAACATCCGTTTTGCTTCATGCCCAACAGCGGCAATACTTTTTGGTCCGCCTGGACCTCTATCCTGTCGAATTGCAACGACTGACGGCTCAGCCAGCACAATACCCTTACCGCGCACATAAATCAGCGTGTTTGCGGTGCCGAGATCTATCGAAAGATCATTTGAAAACATACCCCGAAAACTTCCAAACATTTAAGTTCTATCCTTTATTAATTCCGGTTGCAATTCAGACTTTGGGCAAGCATTCATCTATGGTAAAGTTCCGAACCGAAACTTCAACCAAAATCGCGTGGAGCGAACAATGTCCCTGCACAAATCAGATGTCGAAAAAATTGCCCATTTGGCCCGATTGTCTATCAATGAAGATGACATTCCTTCCTACGCTGACAATTTGTCAAATATTCTAAAATTAGTTGATCAACTCAACACCGTTGATACCAGTGACATTTCACCCATGGCACATCCTCAGGATGCGGCTCAACGACTAAGGGAAGATGAAGTGACCGAAACAGATCAACGTGATCACTTCCTAAAAAATGCACCAAAAACCGCCGATGGTTTATTCCTTGTTCCCAAAGTTATTGAATAATCTTAGAAAATTTAACAAATTTCAACCTTTAATCCATTTACTGCTGCTAATGCAGATTTCGTTCCGAATACCAGGACAGTAAAAACAGCTATACCCGGAGCAAATATGTTTCAAAAAACAATCGCAGAACTGATCATCGAATTACAAAATAAATCAATTTCCAGCGTGGAATTGACTCAGGCCTATCTCAACCGAATTCAAAAAAATGATCAAATCTACAATAGCTTTATCACAGTTACCCCTGACCTGGCACTTGAACAAGCAGAACGAGCAGATAAACGGTTAGCGGCAGGCAATGCGGAACCCTTAACAGGAATTCCACTTGCCCAAAAAGATATTTTTTGTACAAACGGTGTAAAAACCAGCTCCGGCTCAAAAATGCTGGATAACTTCATCGCACCTTATGATGCGACAGTGATTGATAAGTTTAATCAGGCCGGCGCGGTGATGCTAGGCAAGACCAACATGGACGAATTTGCCATGGGCTCATCCAATGAAACCAGCTTTTACGGTCCTGTAAAAAACCCTTGGAATACCAATACCGTGCCAGGCGGATCATCAGGCGGCTCAGCAGCCGCAGTAGCCGCACAGCTTGCGCCGGCAGCAACCGGCACAGACACTGGCGGCTCAATTCGACAACCGGCTGCGTTATGCAATCTCACCGGCTTGAAACCAACGTATGGTCGTGTTTCCCGCTACGGCATGATCGCCTTTGCCTCAAGTCTTGACCAAGCGGGACCAATGACAAAGACCGCCGAAGATGCGGCAATAATGTTAAACGCCATGGCTGGATTTGACCCAAAAGACTCTACTTGCTCAAATAAAAATGTACCCGACTACACCGCAGATTTAAATAAAAACCTGAAGGGTTTAAAAATAGGTCTACCTAAAGAGTTTTTTGAAAAAGGCATGGACGAAAGCGTCGCAAAAGTGATTGAAGACGCAATTGATACCTACAAAAAAGCAGGTGCAGAGCTAGTCGAGATCAGTTTACCTAACTCAGGTTTATCGGTGCCTTCCTATTATGTGGTTGCACCAGCTGAAGCCTCTTCTAACTTATCCCGATTTGATGGCGTGAGATACGGCTATCGTTGTGAGAACCCAGTTGATCTTGAAGACATGTATAAACGTTCACGCGGCGAAGGATTCGGGGAAGAAGTAAAACGTCGAATCATGATAGGCACCTATGCCTTGTCCGTTGGTTTTTACGATGCTTATTATTTGAAAGCACAAAAAGTACGACGCCTGATCAGTGAAGATTTTAAAAAAGCCTTCGAGAAAGTGGATGTCATCATGGGGCCAACAACACCCACAACCGCATTTAATATTGGCGAAAAATCAAATGACCCAGTCACCATGTATCTATCCGACATATACACAATAGCGGTTAATCTTGCAGGCCTTCCTGGTATGTCGATACCCGCGGGATTCGCCAACAACATGCCGGTTGGGCTGCAGTTAATCGGCAACTATTTTGAAGAAAGTCGATTATTAAATGTCGCGCATCAGTATCAACAGATAACAGACTGGCACAAACAAACGCCAGCAATGTAAGGAAATATTATGGAATGGGAAGTAGTCATCGGACTAGAAATTCACGCTCAGCTCGCCACAAAAAGTAAAATTTTTTCCGGCTCATCTACCGCATATGGCGCAGCACCCAATACTCAAGCTTGTGCTGTTGACCTGGGGCTACCGGGCGTTTTACCTGTCGTAAATAAAGAAGCCGTTGCCATGGGCGCAAAATTTGGTCTGGCCATAGGCGCAAATGTATCGAAACATTCCGTCTTTGATAGAAAAAACTATTTTTATCCAGATTCACCTAAAGGCTACCAAACCAGTCAGCTTTATTTTCCCATTGTTGAAAGTGGTCACATTGAAATCGAACTGGAAGACGGAAAAATAAAAACTATCGGCATTACTCGCGCACACTTGGAAGAAGACGCAGGCAAGTCATTACATGAAAACTACAACGATTTAACAGGCATCGACCTAAATCGTGCCGGCACACCCTTGCTGGAAATTGTATCTGAACCTGATCTTCGCTCAGCAAAAGAAGCCGTTGCCTACATGAAAAAAATCCACTCACTGGTTCAGTACCTTGAAATCTGTGACGGCAATATGCAAGAAGGCTCCTTTCGATGCGATGCAAATGTATCTGTACGACCCAAAGGGCAGGAAGAACTTGGCACACGCGCCGAGATAAAAAACATCAACTCCTTCCGTTTTGTAGAGCGCGCAATAAATCACGAAATTGAACGACAAATTGAATTAATTGAGGATGGCGGCAGAGTTATTCAGGAAACTCGTCTTTATGATTCAGACAAAGATGAAACCCGTTCAATGCGCTCAAAAGAAGAAGCAAATGACTACCGTTATTTTCCTTGCCCCGATCTTTTGCCAATTGTGCTTGATGATACGTACCTAGATGCGATCAAAAATAAACTTCCAGAGCTGCCTGAGGCAAAGAAAACACGTTTCATAAAGGAATACGATCTAAAATCGATTGATGCCGACATATTAACCGCTCAAAAAGATTTATCTATTTTCTTCGAAGCAACCACAAAACACGCCGGTGGCGAAGCAAAAATCTGCGCCAACTGGGTGCTAGGCGAAGTCAATGCCGCCTTAAACAAGAATGAGCTTTCAATTTCTGAGTCACCTATCACACCGGAGCAATTAGGCGGCCTGATAAAGCGTATTTCAGATAAAACCATATCCGGCAAAATAGCAAAAACCGTTTTTGAAGCCATGTGGAACGGCGAAGGCTCTGCAGATGACATCATTGAAAAGAAAGGCCTGAAACAAGTAACCGATAGCGGACTAATCGAAAAAGTAATTGATGAAATCATGACCAAAAACCAAGGTCAGGTAGAGCAATACCGCAGCGGAAAAGAACAGGTTTTTGGTTTTTTTGTCGGGCAAACCATGAAAGCAACACAGGGCAAGGCGAACCCGCAACAGGTCAATGAACTACTAAAGAAAAAACTAAAAGGTTAGTTGAAACTTATCCCCATGAAAAACAAAGATGCCTTAACTCGTTTCGTATTTGAAAACACACCTATACGCGGTACCATCATCCAGCTTGATGAGGCGTGGCAAACATTATTGCAACGCAAAGATTATCCCGCGATCGTGCAAACGCAACTGGGTGAATTTCTTGCCGCTAATACCTTACTTGCATCCACATTAAAGCTAAACGGCGCACTCGTCATGCAAATTTCGGGTGATGGACCGATTAATTTTATGGTAATGGAATGCACCAGTGATAAACATCTTCGCGGCATGGCGCAATATAAAGAAACCGTTGAAGGAACATTATTAAAAGATTTATTTGGTAATGGGCAACTAGTAATAACTGTCGATAACAATAAATCCAACGAACGTTACCAAAGCATAGTCTCATTAGACGGCGAGAAAATCAGTCACGCACTTGAGTCATACCTTACTCAATCAGAGCAATTAGAAACCCGCATCATACTCGCAACTAACGATCATCATGCTTGCGGAATACTCGTGCAAAAATTACCAGGTAAAACAGAAGGTAACGAAGATGACTGGAATCGTATTTCTCAATTAGTTGCCACGATCAAGCCTGAAGAACTTACATCGCTAGAACCCGAAGAAATTCTTCATCGATTATTTAACGAAGATAACATACTAATACTCGGCTTAGACTCCTACAGCTTTCAATGTAGCTGCTCAAGAGAACGCGTCAGTAATATGTTGATTTCACTCGGGCAAGAAGAAATCAATAGCATCATTGAGGAGCAAGGCACGATCGATATTGATTGCGAATTTTGCAACCAACACTACACCTTTGACAAAGTTGACGCAGAAGAATTGTTTGCGACAGACATTCATCACCAAGCACCAAAAACAAAACACTAAGCGATTACAGAAAGTTCAAGCTCTTTCATAAGACTATCTTTTAAATAAAAGGCACGCATTTCCAGCACGCCAACAGTATTTAACGAGACTATAAAATAAACGGCTTCAGGATAGGCTGCTTCTTTTATGTCAACCTCAGAAGGTACTGCCCCACTAGATGGATGCGAGTGATAAATCCCAAACAGCTCTTCTCCTGATTCACGCATTTTTCGCATTGTATCTATTTGCTGCTTTTCATCCATTCGATAAAAACAGGCCGGTGAGGATGCGACATTTACAACGGGATAAACCCTGTTGATTTTTCCATTTTTTGCCGCAATAAAACCGCAAATTTCTGAGCCAGCAGCACTCTGCGCATGAGCTAGAATCTGATTTACATTTTCGATAGGGATTTCTATTTCATTCATATTATTCACTTTAAAACTGCGCAATTGTTAATCGCTCAATATTAGAAAAATCCTTAATTGATTGAATCTTTTTGTAGCCATTGGCCGCCAATATACCACGCACTTCTGCGGCTTGATTCCAGCCATGCTCCAGCATCAACCAACCAGAAGTATTCAGAAAATTTCTGGCCTGCTCGCTAATAACTCGAATATCATCCAAACCGTCAATCCCGGAAGTCAGTGCAGAAACAGGCTCTGAAGCCACATCACCTTGCTTCAAATGTTCGTCGTTCAACTCAATATACGGAGGGTTTGAAATAATTAAATCAAACTTCTGACTTTCCAATTCCGAAAACCAGCTACTTTGGGAAAAAGTGACTCCTGAAATATTAAGCTTTTCTGCATTATGTTTTGCCACTTTCAAAGCTTCAACAGAAAAATCAACTGCAAAATATTCATTGCTAGGTCGCTCTGAAGCAAGCGCAAGCACAATAGCACCAGAACCCGTCCCAAGATCTAATACACTTTTATTTTCGCTTTTCGGCAAATAATCCAGCGCAGCCTCAACTAAATGCTCCGTTTCCGGCCGGGGAATTAAAGTTGATGAATTAACCGTTAACGGCAAAGACCAAAACTCCTGCTCACCAACAATATAGGCAACAGGCTCGCCATTAGCACGCCGAGAAATTAATTGGTTTACTATTTCGATTTGATCAGAAGATAAAAGCTGTGAATCACGAGTAATAAGATGGGTACGCTGCCAACCCAAACCAAACGAAAGTAAAACTTCCGCATCGAGCTGAGCACTATCAAACCTGGGAGTTAATCGAGCAACGGACTCGTTAAGTAATTCAGAAACATTCATTTTATCATCGATTTTTAAAAACTTTAGTGACTGGTCAGAGTGATTAGATTTTGTTTTAGAAGCGCCTTATTTTCGCACGGAAAATGGGAGCATATAGATATATGTGACCGTTTGAGTACGAAAATAAGGCGCTTCTGGAGCAAAAGATGAGTGCTATGACAGTTACCAGTTACAAGCCTTCGGAGGTGCTCATGGTGGCTAACATCTCCGCTTGATATTCGTTGGTCAACGGCTCTATCACCATAGAAAGCTTACCTTCCATAAAATCATCCAACTTATACAAAGTCAGATTAATTCGATGATCAGAAATGCGCCCCTGAGGAAAATTATACGTTCGAATACGCTCAGACCTGTCACCACTACCTACTAAACTTTTTCGAGTAGCCGCTGTTTCTGCGTCTTGCTTATCTTTCTCTGCCTGCATTAATCTAGCTTGCAAAACCGACATAGCTCTTGCGCGATTTTTATGTTGCGAACGCTCATCCTGACACTCGACAACAGTACCCGTAGGTAAATGCGTAATACGAATAGCGGAATCGGTTTTATTCACATGCTGCCCACCTGCACCAGACGCACGAAATGTATCAACTTTTAAGTCGCCACTATTAATTTCGGTTTTTTCGACATCAGCCACTTCGGGCATAATTGCTACAGTACAGGCCGAGGTATGCACTCGACCCTGCGCTTCTGTTTCGGGTACTCGCTGAACTCGGTGACCGCCTGATTCAAATTTTAATTGTGAGTAAACATTTTTACCTGAGATACGCACAATGATTTCTTTGTACCCCCCGTGCTCACCTAAATTCTGATTCATTATTTCTACTTGCCACCCCTTAACCTCGGCAAACCTTGAGTACATTCTGAATAAATCACCCGCAAAAATCGCGGCCTCATCACCGCCGGCACCGGCGCGAATTTCTAAAAATATATTACTTTCGTCATTTGGATCTTTCGGCAGCAGTAATTTTTGCAACTCTGCCTCAAGTGCCTCTTTGGCCTCTTTAGATTCGTCCAGGTCCATTTGCGCCAACTCACGCATTTCTTTATCGGGCTCAGTCAACATTTCAGTCGCTGCTTCAATATCGCCCATCACAGATTGATAACGAATATAACATTCACTAACAGGCTGGATTTCTGCGTATTCCCGAGAAAATTCACGAAAACGATTTTGATCGCCAATAACATCAGGATCGGACAATAATGCATTAATTTCCTCGACACGCTCATTAATCGTGTCGAGTTTCGAAAGAAGGGTTTTATTCACTATTCGGTGTCTTTAAGGTCAAACAGCTCTTTTACTATATCGAGCATGTTGTGATTACCATCAAATCCAGCCTGTCGGATTTTTGCAGTTGGTGTGTGGGATATTTTATTAACCAGGGCGTTCGCTAGGCGCTTTAACACCTCTTCTGGCTCCTGACCATTTTTTAACATTTTTAAAGCTTTTTCTAACTCGGCTTCACGCAGCACATTCATACTACTACGATAGTCTTGAATAATAGATATCGCTCCTTGGGACCTTAACCATCCCATAAAAGCAACAACCTGATTATCAATAATGTCTTCGGCCTGCTCTGCGGCTTCCATGCGTGTACGCAAACCTTCGTTAATGATGTCTTTTAAATCATCAACTGTATACAAATAAACATCCGCAAGATTTGCAACCTCTGGTTCGATATCACGAGGCACCGCAATATCCACCATTAGAATTGGTTTATGTTTACGTATTTTAATGGCGCGCTCAACAATACCTTTCCCTAATATTGGAAGGGGGCTGGCGGTTGATGAAATAATAATATCAGCTTCTGGCAAATGATCTGGAATATCCGTTAGGCTTATCGCAAATCCGCCCACCTCTTCCGCCAGTGCGTGCGCACGCTCGACAGTACGATTGGCAATAATAATATTACCAATTTTATTTTCTTTCAGATGGCGGGCTGCAAGCTCAATGGTTTCGCCTGCACCAATCAACAGTGCAGTATGATTTTCGAACGAGCTAAAAATTTGCTTTGAAAGGCTAACCGCGGCATATGCAACAGATACTGCACTTTCTCCTATGGCCGTATCTGTTCTAACTTGCTTGGCCGCATTAAATGTATGCTGGCAAAGTCTATTTAAAATTGTGCCGACGGTACCTGCTGACGTTGCATCTCGATAAGCTGATTTAACCTGACCAAGTATTTGTGGTTCGCCAAGAACTAAAGAGTCCAGACCACTAGCAACCCGTAATAAATGCCGAACAGCATCGCGATCTGGGTATTTGAAAATATATGGTGCTATATCGTCAGCATTCAAATGATGATAATTAGAAAACCAACTTTCAACTTCCGCGCTATTAGGGTCGTTAACGCAGCAATACAACTCCGTTCGATTACAGGTAGATAAAATTGCCACCTCACTTACATCATTGACGGCAGCCAATTCCTTACAGGCATCCTGCAGACGTTCCGGCGCAAACGCAACCTTTTCACGAATATCTATCGGGGCTGTCTTATGATTAATCCCAAACGCTAATAACGCCATATCTTTTAAAGCCACTTCCCTATCAAAGTCGTCAAAATTCAGACGAATCACGCATTTTCTTAAATACAGCCCTTTAATACAAGCCTTATATTCGAGAAATAAGAACTTATCATATCAATTAACAAGCCTGCCTCACCAAAAAAGATAATGCATTACACGAATTAGAAATAATACTTTTATACATGCTTATCGGCAACTCTCAATATCGCTTTCGCTAAGTACCTAAAACTTCGAAAAATAATGTATATTGATGAATATTAAATTATTTTACGCTGACTCTGTCTATATATGGAATAATAGTTAGGAACCCGTTAACACTAATGTCGTTAAAAAGGGCGTAATGCTTGCAGCAGTAAGCCGAACAACTTGATCTATATCAAATAATGCCAGATTACCACTCTTGGAAGGGAGGATTAATGATCGTTTGTCTTAAACACGGGCTACTAACAATAATGCTAGTAGGCATATCTGCATGTGCAACTCTCCCCAATGGCCCCGACGAACCTTTTACTGAAAAACCCGGCGACATAAAATTTGGTAACACCACTGCTGACATAATGTACCAGATATTATTGGGCGAAATTTCCACCCAGCGCGGCAAGCCAGATGTTGCGTCAAAGTTTTACGTAAGTGCTGCAAAAAATAGCAACGACCCTAGAGTTGCCTCCCGCGCAGTCAGGATTGCAACATTTGCAGATAACAAAGAAGATGCACTAATAGCCGCAAAAATCTGGGCAAATAACGAACCGGAAAATCAGGAAGCAAAACGAGTCCTTGCTGTCCTGTATCTCAGGAACGGTAATTTTGAGCAGGCTCAAACCAATCTTGCCAACCTCCTCAGCTCAGACTCGGAAGGCATCGCCCGTAATCTTTTGCTTACAGGGGCGCTATTGCAGCGCGAAGCAAGCAAAGAAGGTGCTGAACAAATATCAAACTATTTAATTTCACTTTATCCAAAACACGTGGAAGCACATTACGTTCACGCCTCACTTGCCATGCAAAACCAGCAGCCTGATAAGGCGCTAATTAGCATTAAAAAAGCATTAAAGCTAAAGCCTGACTGGATCGAAGCCGTCATGCTCTATCCCCGGATTTTACAAGAAAATGGCAAAGCAGAGGAAAGCTTGAGCTACCTCTCTAACTTCCTGAGAAAATCACCCAAAGAAGATGCTGTTCGACTGAGCTATGCTCGCGCATTAGTAGACGCACGTAAACTAGACCAAGCCCGCAGCCAGTTTGAGCTGCTGGCAGTTAAAATGCCAAACAATAAAGACGTGCTTTTCGCACTAGCCATGCTTTCAATGCAATCAAAAGATTTTCAGGAAGCAGAAGGCTACCTTAACCAACTTAACAAACAAGGAAAAGCCAACCCACAGGTGATTTTCTACCTAGGGCAAATAGCCGAGCAAAAAAAGGATTTTGATAACGCCATCAACTTATACTCAAGACTAAGAACCGGCGAGTACTATATCGAGGCACAGCTACGCGTTGCCGTTATTCTGGCAGAACACAAAGACATCAAATCAGCGCTTGAGCACTTACATAGCATTGACACAAAAACAGATGAAGAAAAACGAGAGGTAGTTCTTTTTGAGGGAAACCTACTCCGCGACTTCAAGCAGTATGACGAAGCATTTGCATTTTACTCCGACATTCTTGACTCCACCCCTAAAGACACCGAAATATTGTACTTTCGCGCATTGGTTGCAGAGCGCTTAAATAGAATTGATGTGGTCATCCGCGACCTGAGTTATGTCATTGAGCAAAACCCCCAAGATGCTGCCGCATTAAACGCATTAGGTTACACCCTTGCCGACAAAACGGGCAAGCTGGAAGAAGCCTTAAAACTAATTCAACGCGCCAGAGACCTTGAGCCAGATGATGCAGCAATCATCGACAGTCTAGGCTGGATAAACTTTCGACTTGGCAATATTGAAATTGCAATCAAGTATATGGAAGAAGCCATGGAGAAAATTGATGATGGCGAAGTTGCCGCCCATTTTGGCGAAATACTCTGGTCTAGTGGCAACAAAGAAAAAGCGATCAGTATTTGGAAAACTGCCCGTGAAAAATTTGGTGACAACGAAATTTTGATAAAAACCATGGAACGCTTTGGTCAATAAAGTGATCATTAGAGAGCAAAAACATTTAACATTTGCCTTATGCGCCTTCATAGCTCTGACGCTTGCGGCATGTAGCAATAACCTGCCAATTAAACACACCGCCGCAGAAAAAACAGCCTGGCTTGTACACAAAAACTCTCTCAAACACATTCAGGGATGGCAGTTTAGCGGCAGGTTTGGCGCAAAAACGGATACCGAAAACTGGACAGGCAGCATTGCTTGGTCTCAGGAAAAGCAGCAATATAAAATAAGCATCGCCGGGCCATTAAGCTCCGGCAGCCTATTACTTGAGGGGGAGGAAAACTTTGCCCAGCTGCAGCTTACTGACGATCAATCATTTACCGATAGCGATCCTCAAACCTTACTTCAGAATCACACCGGCCTAAAGCTGCCTATACATGAACTGCGTTATTGGCTACTCGGCTTACCTGACCCTCAAAATAAAACGAATTCCATTGAATTAAACGAAAAAGGCCAGATTAGCAAACTCACCCAAAATAACTGGGAAATTAATTTTAAGCGCTACACTACCGTAGACAACTTTCAATTACCTGATAAAATTTTTCTAGTTAACCATGAAATCAACGTACGTCTAATTATTCAAAAATGGCAAATTCTAAGCTAACAAATCCCGAGTCAGCAGTATGGAAAAATAAATTATTTCCTTGGCAAGCACCGGCAAAACTAAACCTTTTCCTTCATATTACGGGCCGGCGTGCCGATGGCTACCATCTACTGCAAACTGTGTTTCACTTTGTAGACATCAGCGACACCTTATATTTTGATATCACCGAAAATAGCAATATAAGCTTATCTCCATCAATAGAAAATGTTCCAGACGATGAAAACATCATTATTAAAGCTGCCAAATTACTCCAAAGAACAACTGGAACCAAAAAAGGGGCTAAAATTACGCTGCAAAAGCGTCTACCCATGGGTGGCGGCCTTGGCGGAGGAAGCTCCGATGCAGCCACAACCTTACTTGCCCTGAACAAATTATGGGGAATCAACCTCAATAAGACGGACTTGATGGCGCTGGGTTTATCCTTAGGAGCAGATGTCCCTATCTTCATTTATGGTCAAACAGCATGGGCAGAAGGCGTGGGTGAAACCCTAACTCCCCTCCTAAAAGCGGAAATTAACCCCAAAAACTGGTTTTTAATTATATTTCCGAAAATAAATGTCAATACTAGTGCAATTTTTTCATCTTCGGAATTGACACGAGACAAACTTCCTATCAGAATACGCGACTTCCTGAACGGGCCAACGGAAAATGTATTTGAGCCAGTAGTGGCCAAGCAATATCCTGAGATCCAGTCAGCACTAAACTGGTTAAATCAGTTTTCAGATGCCAGACTAACAGGGACTGGGGCTTGTATTTTTGCCAGCTTTAAAACAGAGCAAGAAGCACGCGAAATCGCTGCACAAGCACCAGAAAAGTGGCAATCATTTATTGCCCAGGGTTGTTTTACAACGCCTATAGAAGAGTTGCTCCATAACTAGACGTTAGTTAAAAAGTTTATTGGGGTGTCGCCAAGCGGTAAGGCACAAGGTTTTGATCCTTGCATGCCCAGGTTCGAATCCTGGCACCCCAACCATATTTTAAGTGCTTCGATTCACGTACGCGGATTCGGAGCATATGCCCGAAGGCGTGAAACATGAAAATTGACACCGGGCAAAAAATCACGCATATCACGGACTTCTCCATAAAACTCGTTTTTCAACTTAAATCCTGAGGACTACAACGTGTCTGATCGCCAAATGATGGTGTTTTCGGGAAATGCCAACCCACAACTCTCAGCGACTATTGCACAGTACCTGAATCTACGTCTTGGAAAAATCAGCGTCGGGCAGTTTAGTGACGGCGAAGTTGCAGTTGAAATACTCGAAAATGTACGCGGCAAAGACGTATTCATCGTCCAGCCCACTTCAGCCCCCACTAATGACCATATTATGGAGCTGTTAGTCATGGTTGATGCCATGAGGCGCGCATCCGCAGCAAGGGTGACAACTGTTATCCCTTACTTTGGCTATTCAAGACAAGACAGACGAACCCGCTCTGCACGTGTACCAATTACAGCAAAAGTCGTAGCTAACATGATTGGCGGAGCTGGAACAAATCGCGTTTTAACCGTTGATTTGCACGCAGACC
>Ga0224507_10000666_pt1 | contig 13318 bp, 9 predicted proteins | sample SF_Jan12_sed_USG_3_FD_170159 | JGI IMG/M metagenome (GOLD analysis project Ga0224507, IMG submission 170159) | Sediment microbial communities from San Francisco Bay, California, United States - SF_Jan12_sed_USGS_13 | ecosystem: Environmental > Aquatic > Marine > Sediment | place: USA: California...
ATTGCCGCGGAAAAAGGAGGCGAATAGGCCATTTCAACCGTTATAAAATCCTCTATTGTCGCCCCTTTGGCAATCAGTGCCGCAGCTGTATCGATACGGGCTGAGATTGAATCATTCATCATGCCGAATCCCTGCAGGCCAAGAACCCTGCGGGTGGAACGGTCAAAGACCATCTGATAGATCGCGATCGCCTCTCCCGGAAAAAAATGGGCCCGGTCAGCCGGGGCCGTCAGGGAATAATCCGCGTCGAAACCTTCGGCAAAAGCCGTTTCGAAACTTATCCCAGTGGAAGCAATACAGCGGTCAAATGCCTTCATGATATAACTGCCCACCACACCGGGAAAGGACGATGCCTGGCCTGCCATGTTGTCGGCTGCGATTCGCCCTTCGCGATTGGCCAGGGATCCGAACGGTGCAAATGTCTCCTTGCCGGTCACCATGTGAGTAACGGCAATACAGTCCCCGGCGGCGTAAATATTCGGGTCCGAGGTCTGCAGCCGGTTGTTGACCCTGATACCTCCCCAGGAAGTAACGCTTAAGCCGGCGTCACCTGCCAGTTCGCTACGCGGACGCACTCCCACCGCCATAATAACCATATCCGCTTCAAGCAACCTGTTGCCTGTTTTAACAGCCGTAACCCTGCCGTTTTCGTCGCCGATGATCTCATTGGCAGCTTCACCGGTATAGACCTGAACGTTCTTTTCCAGGAGATGGGTTTTAAGCATGGCGGCAAACTGCCAGTCAACAATGCGGGGAAGCAATTGAGGCATGTATTCGACCAGCGAGGTTTCCACTCTCCAGAGGTCGGTCAATGCTTCAGCCATTTCTATGCCGATCGCACCGCCGCCAACCACGACTGCCTTTGCCACCTGCCCCTGGGCAATACGTTTTTTTATTTCTATTGCCTTGTGCAGGTTGGCAATGGCAAATACCCCGTCAAGATTAACACCTGGTATGGGCAGGTCAATCGGCTGTGCGCCTGTCGCCAGAAGCAGTTTGTCATAGGGAAGATGGTGCTCTTTCCCTGAATCAAGATTCCGGACTTGAACTGTTTTCGCCTGCCGGTCAATTTCGAGGGCTCTTGTTCTGGTCAGGACATTCACCCCTTTGGCATTGACAAAAAACGTTTCATCCCTGACCATATTGAAACTCGTCGACCGCAGTTCCTTTTCATCAGACACATCGCCGCACACATAATACGGAATGCCGCACCCGCCATATGAAATCAGACTGTCCTGATCAATAACCGTAATATCCCATTCCGGCTTCAATCTTTTCAGGCGGCAGGCCGCCTTCGGACCGGCAGCCACACCACCGACTATCACTATTTTCGTACTCATCAAAACCTCCAATATGTAAAATTAGACAAAACTGGTCAGCTGAAACAACGAAGGAAAAAGCTGCGAAAATGACGGGAACTATTTGATTGAACCACTCCCCTTGCTGGCACTCCTGTACATCCGTATATTCATCTTTTCAAATGTAACCAGCCCTTCTCGTATGAACGGATCGATAATTTCCAGAAACTGTTCGAGCATATCCCTGGTATCAATCATTTCGATGATTACGGGAAGATCTTCCGACAGCCTTAGAATGGAGGTTGTTTTAATCCGGCTGTTCGCTCCATAACCCATCATGCCGCGAACTACCGTGGCACCTGCTACCCCGTATTCCCTGGCCTTAAGAACAATCCATTCATAGAGCGGTGTCCCATGGTGACGACTACTTTCACCAATAACAATACGTAGCAGATATCCTTCCTGAGGTAAATCCATACTTATCTCCAAATGCCTGAGGCAGCTAGCCGGCCCATCCAGACCATCATTACACCGACGACAAGGTGTCCCCCGGTATAAAATACCGCCATGTCGAGACGGCCGCCGCGAATAAGCACCAGTGTTTCATTGCCGAAAGTTGAAAAAGTTGTAAAGGAGCCAAGCAGCCCAATTAAAATAAAAGACCTGGTTTCAACGGAGAAAAATGATCTGGTTTCCACCAGAAATGTCAGGAATCCGATGATGAAACAGCCCATGAGGTTAACGGATAATGTCCCATAGGGAAAAGCGATCGAACCTGACCTGTCCTGTACCCAGCCGCTCACCAGATACCGAAGTATGGCTCCGACAAAACCTCCCAAACCGATGCTGCACAACCTGATAACGTGTTCCATAATCCGGATTACTCTTTCTGCGATGCCCCGAGGACATCTTCTATCAGTTCCGGCAGGAGCTTGTTCGCCTGCTTTTCAACTACCTTGACAGCGGCATTGTTGACAAGACCCCTGATGGCGGCAGTCATCGTATTTTTATCAAAGAGCGGTTTATCGATCGTGCCCGTGATAGGCACCCTTACCATTGTTCCCTCCAGAAACTGATACACTTCCTGACTGACAAGTTTTCTGGTTATTGGAACCTCAAGCAGATAGTCCAGCGTTTTATCCATGCCGACAGAACCGCTTAAGACCATTTCTGAATGGGCGGCAAGAATCCGGACAGGCGAGCAGGTGATTCTGCCCTCGTGACCGCTGCATTGAATTTCACTGTCATGCAGACTAAGCTTCTCCTCTTCCATGGCAAAGCTGGTCAATATATTCCGCAATAATCCCGAACTGTCCAGATTAACTCGGCTGACATCAAAAACAGTGGTAAAATCGGCTTCATATGCTCCCTGTGGCTTGATGGGCCAGGCAAAGGAGTCCAGGCGGACATCGACCTGACCGGTGGGTGAAGCCAGTACTCCGAAAAGAGGATGGATACCCTGCAAAACTCCCTCGACAATGGGTTTTTGGAGCTGGATGCCCGTCATGATCCGGCTGCCGTGAGGGACCAGCATGATCGCCTGGTCCTGGTTGAAATCGCTGTATGCCGAAAGGTCGACCAGGCCTTCATTCAGCAGGCCTTTCACTTCCATCTGCAGATTGCCGTCTTCCAGGGACAGCGGCATGGTTATTCCACTGAAGTTCAAACCTCTGTAATCAAGGGTGTCCGCATACACCTGGGACGAAAAGCTGGTCCGGCTGATCTGTTTTTTTCCATTCCCCGGCCATCGGTATTTCAGCGTAAAGGATTGGCTCTGCCCTCCCTGCATGGCAATATCCATAGCGAATGCATTGCCCAATATGGAGGCAAACTTTTCCATTTTTGGTGTCATGGTGCCCTGGAGTTCCAATTCCCGGTGCCGATCAATACGGTTCACTGCACCGCCGGCAGTCAGATCCAGGAAGCCAGAAGATAACTGAACATCCTTGATGGCCATGCTGTCGGAGAGAACCGGTCCTTCAAGCTGAACCGTCAATTTAAGGTCATCGTTCGGCAGCAGCTTTTTATCCCCCCTGATCAATGTATAACCGGCCAGCTGCAGATCCGTCTCAATATCCCGGCCGGACTCTCCCTTGTCAGCAGCTGTAAAAACAAGCCGGCCCGTCCCGGCAAGACGAGTATCGGATGCAAAAACATCTGAATTCTGCAGCAGCGGTGTCAGCTTTTCCAGGTCGGCATCGATAAAAATTCTGGCGTTCAGTCTATCCAGCGGTTGCTGCCAGCTCTGTATGACAAGTTCATCAAGTGCAATTTTTCCCAGTTCCGCCTCCAAACCAATATTATGAAGAAAGAGACGAGAACCTGATAAATCAAGACTGTTTGATCCAGCACCGGTACTGAAAAACATCTTCCTGCTTCCGGTGACGGCAAGGTCATGAATGATTAGCGACGGTATCTCGTCATTGACCGAGCTGTTAATATACAGCCGGACTTCCTTGTCGCAGAATCCTGCGTTACCTTTCGAAAAGGTGAAATCAAGAATTCTGCTGTTGATTTCATCAAATCCAATAATACTTTTATCAATATATCCTGCTGCCTGTACCTGAAGGTCTCCGCCAATTTTCGTTTCTGCAGGGAAAAAATCCAGCGCATGCAGTAAACGAGAAAAACTGTCAAGCTGGAGATTCGTATCCGTGCTGTAACGGGTTCCGGACAAACCGTCTGCCGTCTGTTCACCGTTCGTGGCAAAAAAGACTTCCCCAAGCCATGAAGACAGGGCAAACTGCAGGTCAAATCTGCCATTCTGGGACCTGAGCAGAGAAAATGGGACTTCGGCGCTTCCGGCAACAGAAAAGTGATGATTCGGGACAACAACCGTTTCAAGTCGGCTCAGGGAAAAATGGCTGATATTCAGATCGGCGGTAACGGTATAATTGTCAGCTATGCCGGCGGAAGCTGCCTTCATTAACAATTCCATCTCGCCACTGCCTGTCCAGGGATGTTGAAACAGTTTGCCAAATTCAGTCAAAGTCTGCCCGATGTCTGCCGAAGCTTCAAGGTTGAAAGAACTCAAATCTCCCTGTCCAAACGCCTGAAGAAACGGCGAATCTATCTGCAGTCTTCTAACATTGACATCCAGTCCTTCGTTTTCACCATGGAGAATAGCCGTCATTGGAGTTTCCCAGGCAAATTGCTGTCCGTTGAACAGGCCGCCCAGGTTTTCCAGCTTGGTCATAAAGTCAAATTTTCCTGAATGCCCTTCCGAATTGAAATCGGCAGTAAATTCAAGCGCGCCTGATTCGATTAATGCTTTTTCCTGGACCTTCAACAGATGAGGAAACTGATCAAACAGGACAGGGATATTGATGTTGCCCCGGCTGTTGAACTGCATGCGTTTATCTCTATATTCGCCGGAGCAGAAAAGAGTACCGGCATCAGACTTTAAATGCAGCTGCCTGGCGCTCCTGGAAAGCTTTGACCACTCCCCGTCTTCGAGAGAGAAGGAAAGAGCATGAAACGACGGACTATCATTGCCCAGGAACCCTCCAGCCAGTTTGAGATCGGTAATATCTGCTGATCCGCTGAGTTCAAAGTCCTCAACTCCCACTGTTTTTACATGAAAACCTGCAGTCAGCACTCCCTCACCGGTCGGCAGGAGGGAATGCTGCGCCGCAAAAAACAAATAATCCCTGAATTGAAAATTGGTTATGCTGACCTCTGCTTCGGTGAAAAGGGTCTCAAGGAGATTCTTCTTACGGGTCGGCAGATTAAGGTGACCTTTGACGGCAAAGTCCCCCTGGTCGCCCAAGGCGCGAAATTTTACATCAAAATCTATTTCTCCCGCAGACAGACTTGAATGCAAATCAACATCCTTTATGCCTATTTCAGGTGATACCTCACTTGAATCTGTCCTGACCAGTCCGTTTCTTATCTCAAGCTGCAGGGCAAGTTTCTCCCAGGCAGCGGTTTTGTCTCCGGCTGATAATGGTGATTCTGACACATCAGGAGAACTGTCCTGCGAGGTTTTTAACGCGAACAACTCAAAAATGGGCGAGTCCATCGAAACCAGTCCGAAATTTCTTGGAGTGAGAATGAGTTCGGCAAGACCCTGAGTACTGGTTAACCGGGGAATGGTGATTCGAACACCTCTCTGAGGATCCTCGAAAACAATATCCTGGCACAGAAAACCCTGTTGCCAGCCGACGAGCCAGGACCCGATGCTGAGGTTACCGGCAATTTTTCCGTTTATCCGTGAGACAATCATCTGCGTAACGGAAGCGGTAGTGAGAATAAAAGGCAGAAATGTGACGACTGCCAGCATCGATGCCAGCAGCACAATCAGCCAATACCTTTTCTTCTTCATGACAGGCACCATTTTCGTCCCTACACTACAAATTCCGCCGATTGGGGCAATTCAGCCAAAAATAAAAAAATAGTTTGCCCCGAACGGGGTCTAATGTCAACAGAGTTCTCATGGAAATCGTGGGGAATAAGGGGCTTCTACCGCAGCCTTTCCAGACGGAGACGGTGCCTCTGATCGAAAAGTTTTTTCCCTGCCATCCATATTGCTGCAACGACGCCGAACCCTGTACCGGAAGCAATCAAAAACATAATAAGTATCTGATACTTCACGGCAATAACCGGCTCGGTACCGCTCAAGATCTGCCCGGTCATCATACCGGGCAAACTGACTATACCTGCAGCAGCCATGGAATTGATAATCGGAATCATGCCGGAACGCATGGCATCCTGCCGGATTTCCCTCGTCGCCTGATCACTCGTCTGGCCGAGCAGAAGTCTTTGCTCAACAATCCTGCGCTGCTGCCACAAGCCGTCAGTCAACCTGTCCATGCTCAGAGCAACACCATTCATGGTATTACCAAATAACATTCCCAGCAGGGGGATGGCATACTGTGGCGCATACCATGGATCATTACCAATCAGGAGGACAAGGGCGAAAACAGTGACCGTGAAAGAAGAAACAAAAAGAGCTCCCGTCCCAAGCAGCCATCCTGACCAGCCCCTAATTTTTCTGTGCTGTCGAGCCATAACTTCCCGGCCTGCAACCAGCAACATAAAGAGGGCAATGATCGCCACAAGCCACGGGTCAGAGGAGGCAAAGACTATCCGGAGGACATGACCGATAAGCAGCAACTGCACTGTTGTCCTGAGAGCGGCAACAAACAGTTTTTTTTCGAGCTGCAGCCGCATATGCCAGCTTAAACCGGCAACTCCCAGAATCAACAATGCCGCGATATTAAGGTCGATAAAGGAAAGTTCAATAATGTGCATATATCACTCTCCTGTAATGAGCTGCCCATCAGGCTGCATTGTCATGCCCCAGTCGGCAACCCGCTCAAGCTGACTCGCGTCATGACTGACCCAAAGCATTGGAATTGCGTTAACCCGGCAATACCCGACCAGCAACTTTTCCATCCTGGCAATATTTTCAGCATCAAGGCTGGCTGTCGGTTCATCAAGCAGTAATGCCCGAGGATTATTGGCCAGAAGCCGCAAGAGAGCAAGACGCTGTTTTTCCCCGGTAGACAGGCGCTGGATATTCCATTGCATAACGTCCTTTTCAAACCCAAGCTGCCGGAGCCGCTGTTCATCCTGACTTTCCTGTACGCTGAAATGCTCGCCAACAATGTCAAACCACCAACTGCTTTCAGCAGGCAGCATTCCGACAACTTTTCGCCATTGAGGCGCAGCCATTCCGTCACACTCCTCATTCCCGAGAAAGATCCTCCCCGTATGCGGATCAAGATCGGCAATTGCCCGCAGCAGAAGAGTTTTCCCGGAACCTGACCCTCCACTGAGTCCGCAGCAATGACCTCCTTTGACAGAAAAACTGTAGGGACCCCGGTCCAGAATAGCTAGATTTTCAACCCGGAGAATAGCCGTCATGGTGTTTTCGAATGTGAAGGAAGCAATGATGCAATAAATTCGGCACATTGGTCCGCGCCGTTTACCAGAGCTTTTTTGTCACCGCCTAATGCAAAAAGCCGCGGCAAAACCTCAACCCAGCCGCCGCTTACAAATTCTTCAACTGAAATTGAAATACCGCCCATGTTTCGTTTGACAAACTGCGACAGAGGTTCAGACTCTCTGAAGTCAGGTCGTTGAATATAACCAAAAGGCACCCCGGCATGATACACTTCTGCCAGGGTTGAATACCCTACCTTGCCGACAACGGCATCGGATGCGGCCACCAGGTCAGGATGAAAAAAACCTGAATCCTCCCGAAGAATCCGCAGGTTCCCCAAATCCTGAACCGAATCTTTCAGACCGGAAACGAGAAAGACGGTATCGGGACATTTTTCGAGAACATCCAGAGGGAGCCGTTGAATTCCCTCTCCCCCCATACTCAACAGCACGAGATGTTTATCATGCTGTACGTTCAGTTTGGAGCGTATTGCATCCCGGTTGTTGCGGATTTTTCTGGCTATGGGTGCGGCAAGAAGATCACATCTGCACTTTGTGCAGACCGGCTCGGCCTGAATACGCCAATCCGCCATGCTGTACAACTCTTTAATATGCGTAATAAACTGATTGAGTTGCGGCCAGGCCGCCAGGTAAGCTTCGTAAATCCAGTCCCAGGTAAAGTTTTCCAGCAAAACAGAGGGGATATTAGCTTCGCGGGCGGCAGCAATGCCAAGGGGAGCAATATCGCTGACGACCAGATGACAGCCCGACAACGCGGAAGAACAATTCTGCAGGATTTTCTTGTGAAGAGGGTAAAAACTCCCCAGTCGGTTGACTGTTGCCGGCAGGTCAATTTCAAGGGCAGAACGTTGCACGAGACCGACGTCTACCTGAACGGGGTGAACAGTAAAAGAGCCGGGAATTGAATTTCTAAAAAACCACTCCGGTATTCTGGTTATAAGTGTAAAATGAACATCTACAAGTCCGGAAAGCGCCTCCATGACAGCAGCCGAACGCGCCGCATGACCGTAGCCGTGAGCAGTTATGCAGTACCCTATACGATACACAGCTATCAGGAGCTGAAACCGGCTACGCCGGTGCGGGAAATATTATGGTGAATTGACTCCCTTCTCCCTCCTGGCTCGATACTTCAATCCGTCCTTCATGTTTGTCGATTATATTTTTCGCGATCGCCAGCCCCAAACCTGACCCACGGTTTTTATCGGTAAAAAACGGTGTGAAAATCTGGTTTATTTTGTCCGCATGCATTCCCATGCCGTTATCCGCAACGATCAGCTCAATACTTTTGTCCCCGGGGTTCACCCGGGTACGCAAGGTAATTTTTCCACCATCCTGCATCGCCTGGATTGAATTGATAATCATATTAAGGAGAACCTGGTATATCTGCTCCTCATCCAAGGGGATTTCCGGTAGTTCAGGCTCAAGTATTAACTCCGCTTCGACTGATTTTTTTTCAAACTCCGGCTGCATGAACCGTGCGACCCTTTCCACCAGGTTGTTCAGCCGGACCGGTTTCATTCTGGGATCATTCGGTCTGGCAAAATCCAGAAATTCCCGAACAATACCGTCAAGCCGCGAAGTCTCCTCGACAATAATGCTCGACAGGTGTTCATTACCAGGCGCTACCTGGGAAATTCTTTTGCCTAAAATTTCCGCAGTTGACCGGACAATACCCAGCGGATTTTTTATTTCATGGGAAACGGCGGCAACCATCTTGCCAAGATTTGCCAACCGTTCAGATTCATTGAGTTTTTCTTCGAGGAGCCTTCTTTCATCTGCTCTGGCTTCGATGATCCTGTCAGCCCGCAGAACTATATAGGACAGAACACCGAAAAGAATACCCATAATCATCAGCGACAGAATGATAATCCGGCCCTGAAGCTCAATAATTGCATTTATGTCTCCGGACAGATCCTTAACGACCTCAATGACCCCCATAATATTGCCGCCCTGTTCGACTGATTTCCCTTCACCGCGAAAGGGGATATATGTCTTAAGCTTACAATAAACAGGCGGTGTACCCGGCAGGATATTGATGAGTGATCCGCTGGAAATAAGGACGGAGTTGTTTTCTCCTTTCAGGGCTTTCTGATACTCTATACCCCCTTTGTCAATTTTTCCCACCAGATCAGGGATTGTCGAATATGAAATAATATTTTCATTGGAATCATATATCGTTACCGAATCAATTCCCATACCCCTGGTGACACTTTCAACCACCGTGTCTAGCCGCTCAAACTGGGTGCTGTTCCTGAGAGCTATACTGCCGTATCGAATGACGGTAGGAAGGACAAAACGTAAAAACACCTGGCGGTTCAGATTCTCCGCAAAAAGCTCTGAATAGGCTTCACTTCGATCCAGCAGTACTTTTTTGGCATTATTTGAAATAACCCAGGACAGGGCGAAAGATGCTATCAGGATAACAGCCAGACTGGTATACGAAAAGTATTTGACCAGCTTGAAAGGCTGGATGGCAGGGTTTATCGGGTCAACCCTGCTTTCGTGCTGAAAAGCCGGGGCCTCAGGCTTTTTTTCCATGATTACATACTCCGCAGCGATGACATATGGATATGTCACACGCCTTGGTTGCTTTTTCGTTCATGCCTCTCAGGTACTCCTGCCACAGGTACTTTTTCTCTATACCATGGTCAATGACGTCCCAGCAGAATATTTCATTCCAGTCTCTGGGGCGAACTGCATACTCCCACGCAGTAAGCCCGTTTTTTTTGATGGCTTTTTTGAAGGACAAATTAAGAACTGCCATGTCATGAAGTACCGGGGCCAGTCGCCTGTCGCCTCTTGAAAGTACTGCCTGCAGCAGGATCCGTTCCGGACGGTCAGTTTTTATCCTCAGGTTTGCCGCTCCAGACAAGTTTTTTCGAAGATACTTGATTTTTTGTTTCAGCGCCATAACCGCTATACTTTCATCCATGTACTCTGCCGCTGTTTCAGGATCAAGACCTCCGAAGGACACGTACTGGAAAGGAGTCCACGGCTTGGGGACAAAGCTGTTTACCGACAGGGTCACTTTTGTTACCCGTCCGCGTTTTCTGCCAAAGGGCATAATACGTCTTTGCAGCCGTCCGATAAAGTTGACCATTTCCAGAAGATCCTCTTCGGTTTCTGTCGGCAGGCCAATCATAACATACAGCTTGAGGTGGACGATACCCGCCTCAACCAGTTTTGTCGCTGCGGCCAGCAGGTCTTCTTCGGTCAACCCCTTGTTAATAATCTTGCGGAGGCGTTCGGAACAACCGTCCGGAGCAATTGCCGCACTTTTCAAACCCGATCCGGACAGCAGTGACAGAAGACGGTCACTTATTCGGTCGGCTCGCAGTGACGAGAAGGACAGAGAACAGGAATTCTCTTCCAGGTATCCGGCAATGTGATCAAGTACTTTCGGGTCCGCCATCTCCATTCCCAGGAGGCCTACACGGTTAATTTCCGCAGGTCTCTCTTGCACGCCGCCCAGCACTTTTTCCATATCCCATAATCGAGGCGGTCGATAAATAAATCCGGCGGCACAGAAACGGCAGCCCCTGCTGCACCCCCTGCCGAGTTCAGTCATGTGCATTGGAAGTTCGGCATCCGGGGAATATAGTTTTGAGTGTGCGGCGTCAATCATATCAGTTGCAATGACCTTGCGAACCCTGACGGGAACATCCGCTGAGGCAGTAATTGACCTGACTGCACCGCTCTTGAAAAACTGGAAGGAATACATCGACGGCACATAGCATCCGTCCAGAGAAGCAGCCATCTGCACGAGAAAGTCATGGCGCCGGGTTCCAGCATCATACGCCTTTCTTACCAGATCCATGATACTGTCAAGAACCGGCTCCGCTTCACCAATAACCATGATGTCGGCAAAAGAGGCTAGGGGCTCGGGATTCATAAATACTGCGACACCACCCAGAATGACAAGCGGTGAACCAGGTTTGACCGGCTCAGACCGAGCCGATGAGAAGGGATCCGTGCCGGTTGAGGAGAGCATCGCCACCAGCCGGGAAAAATCCTCTTCAAAGCTCACAGAGCCCATAATGACAGGAAAATCTGCCAATGGCCTGTTTGACTCGAGAGACCGCAAGGACTCGTTTTCCTGCGGATAGACGAAACGTTCGCAGACAATCTCATCATGGTCATTGAGCAGGCTGTAGACCAGCTGGAATCCTAGATTGGATACGGCGAGCGGATAGATATTCGGATACATCAGGGCAACGGGAAGACGACCCGTCCACTTTTTCCTGACTGTTCCTGTTTCCTGGGCGAGAGAGGTGGACAAATGATTTACTGATGTCTGCAGACAGACTGTTGTTTTACTAACATGGTTCGATAATATGAAGCTTCTTCAGTTCAGCTAAAATGCCCACCGGAAAAAATCAGTTGGCCTTTTTCCTTATATAGGCCGGTTCATCCCAATGCTCCGGTTCACGTTCATCAAAGACAGGACTGGGCATGGCAGGTAATCGCAGTTTAGGATTTGGCTGGGCATGACTTGCCGAACGATTCTGTGCCGATTGATCATGATGGTCGCTTATGACCTGTTCCCTCTGAACCTGAACGTCACGCGCCTTGTTGCGTTTAATATCAATGTGCTCAATGGTCTCGGTTTCTTCAATTCCTGAAATACCGGTGGCAATGACGGTAACCCGCAATTCATCTTCCAGGGATTCATCAAACAGCGCGCCAATTATAATATTGGCATCGTCATGTGCTTTTTCCTGTATAAGGGCTGATGCTTCCATAAACTCTGCCATTGTGAGGCTGCTCTGGGTAGCGGAGATATTGATGAGAATTCCCTTGGCGCCATCAATGCCGATATCTTCGAGCAACTGGTTGTCGATTGCCCTTTTGGCTGCCTCTGCTGCGCGATTTTCGCCGGAAGAGGCTCCTGATCCCATAATGGCCGGGCCGACCTCTTTCATGACTGTTTTCAGGTCGGCAAAATCAACGTTAATATGGCCGGGAAGGTTAATCAGGTCGGTAATGCCTTTGACTGCCTGCAGCAGGACATCATCAACCTTTTTCATCATATCGATCAGGGTGGAATTTCTCTGCATTAAACTGAGCAACCGGTCATTGGGGACTGTAATTATGGTATCGGCATGTTTTTTCAACTCGTCCCAGCCTTTCACAGCGTTACGCATCCGTGTTTTGGCCTCAAAATAAAACGGCTTGGTGACAACAGCAACGGTCAGGGCACCGCTTTCTTTGCTCAGCTTGGCGATTACCGGGGCTGCACCGGTACCAGTTCCTCCACCCAGGCCGGCGGTAATGAAAACCATGTCGGCCCCCTTGAGAGTTTTGCGAATCTCCTCGTAGCTTTCCTGAGCCGCATCCCTCCCTTTTTCCGGATCAGCGCCGGCACCCATTCCCTTGGTAATGCCTGGACCGAGTTGAAGACGCACATCGGCACGAGATTTTTCCAGCGCCTGCATATCCGTGTTGGCTGCAATAAACTCAACTCCTTTGAGCTTATTTTCAACCATGGTATTGATTGCATTGCCGCCACTGCCTCCGACACCGATAACCTTGATGACTGCAACCGACTCTTCTTCCGCCATTCTAAACGGCATGATATCCCCCTACAAACCTCGGATTTTCATGGATTATTCAAACTATACCATTAACATGTTTCAGACCAAAGAGAATTCATTGATTTTTAAACGATATTTTTGACCCATTTCTTTAATTTTTCCCGGACTCCCGAACCTCCTTTAGCCCCGCTGCGCAGGATCTGACTGCCGTAAAGAAGCAGGCCGACAGCGGTTGTACAACGGGGAGAATCAACCTCTTCAACCCGGCCTCCAATTCCCCTGGGATATCCGACCCGGACAGGCAGGTCGAAAATCTGCTCTGCCATGTCAACCATGTGTGCGAGAAGGGCGGAGCCTCCCGTGATGACTATCCCGGCGTTCAGGCGTGTCCGATAACCGGATGAACAAATTTCCTTGTTGACCATCTGAAAAATTTCCTCCATCCGCGCTTCAAGTATTTCGACCAATACCCGCTGCGATACCTTTCTCGGTTTCCGGTCGCCAACTGTGGGCACCTCAACCACATAATTCTCCTTTATCATGGAGGACAGGGCCGAGCCGTAAAGATATTTGAGTTTC
>Ga0224507_10000667_pt1 | contig 13308 bp, 10 predicted proteins | sample SF_Jan12_sed_USG_3_FD_170159 | JGI IMG/M metagenome (GOLD analysis project Ga0224507, IMG submission 170159) | Sediment microbial communities from San Francisco Bay, California, United States - SF_Jan12_sed_USGS_13 | ecosystem: Environmental > Aquatic > Marine > Sediment | place: USA...
TTTTCAGAGCAACCTGTTGCTCTAAAGCCTTTTCGATGGCACCTGTATCACAGATATCCTCTTCCAGTAAATAGTCGCCTATCCTTTTGGAAAGTATCTGTTGCTTTTGAGGTTCCATTGTGGATTCCTGCAATTATGTTTTAAAAAAAGCCATTTTTACCCCCGAATATTTCTCCTATGAATATATAAGGCTATTAACAAAAGTATAGCCATTGAACTATCGCCGGCCGCGGCCATATAAATTGCGGTAGGTGATAGTGATAAATGCGCATTAACCACCAAAAAAAGAACTGCTACAATTTTTGTAAAAATAGTGAACAACACTGTGCTGTAGAGTTTTTGAAAGTTGACAAAAGGCAGGAGGTAATAAAAACCCAGGCAAAACAGAAAAACACCTGACTGTTTAACGAAAAAAACGTTCTCGGGCTGAACGGAATAAAATATATCATAAAAAATATCCGTAAAGAAATAGATAAAGAGACCAAGGATTATGCTGTGTGTTCCTACGAGAAGGATACACACATAAAGAAAGGATGGCATCTTTACTAGCTCATAAGAACATTCTTCTATATTAGCAGTTTTCAAGTCCCTCCATTTGTTTCGTCTTTCCAGCGAGCAATTATATCATTCGGCAATAAACTTAATCTTGAACCCGGCTCAAGCTTGCCGGGTTCAATAAAAAAGCCGAGTGCCTCATGTAATGTGGCAACCCGGCTATCTTCTAAAAGATCCAAAGTTTTCCGCCCCTATCTCACGACAGGTTTAGCTTTTACACAAAAAAAGTATAATATGTATATATTTTTATTTATAGGTTTAAAAAATTAAAATCAAGTTGTTTTTATATTAAAAAAACTACTAAATGTTAATTTTACAATTTAGTATGAACAGAAAAATTAGCAAGAAAATTTCTTATTATTAAAATAAAGGGGATTTTTTTATTTGTCAATATAAAGAGAGTTCAATATGTTATGATTAAGCGCCTAATGAACTCTCTTGAATTATTGTCAGGTTTTCTATATAAATTGCTGGAATTCACGTGCATCATTTGCTCCAGTTATCGACCTGGCGAGCTAACAGCGTATTAATAATAAATTAACATCAAGTTTCCTTTAATTATTAAAATGGATGTCCATAAACGTTTCATGCGCCTTGCCCTTGCCGAAGCGGAAACCGCTCTTGATGAAGGAGAATTTCCGGTTGGCTGCGTATTTGTCAGTGATAATAGGGTCATAGCGCAAAGCAGAAGAAAAAACAGCGGCGGCGACCATGCCAATGAAATAGACCATGCCGAGGTATTGGCTTTGCGTCAGCTGCTGTATTCCTCACCTCAAACCGACAGCAGCAGAATTACAGTCTATTCGACCATGGAACCGTGTCTCATGTGCTACTCGACCATGCTCCTCTCCGGTATCCGCCGCTTTGTCTGGGCATATGAGGATGTTATGGGAGGAGGCACAAACCTGCGACTTAAAGAACTCAATGAATTGTATGCCGGGATGACGGTCGAAATAGTCCCCCATATCCTTCGCAGTGCAAGCCTGGCTCTGTTTCAGACATTTTTCCACCGCTACGCTTATTGGCAGAACAGCCGACTGGCAGAATATACGCTTGCGCAATCTCCAGGGGATCGGTCATGACCGGCGGGAAACAGGTTGCCCGGACCGTCGGCTTCAAACCCGGGGAACGCAATGTTTTTTTTCACCTGCTCACTGCCTGCAACCTTGCATGCCGGCACTGTTACATAAATCCCGCGCAACACGGGAAACAGACGCTTTCAAAAAAAACAGTTTTAGAGTGGCTACGACTTTTTGCCAGGGGGGACCGCCAGACAAACCTTATTCTGCTGGGCGGCGAACCAACGCTCCATCCCGACCTGCCGGAAATTATTCGAGCCGCGAAATCAATGCGCTTCGCAGTAACAGTCGATTCCAACGGCTACCTTTTCCATGATTTTCTTGACAGGACAAAACCGGCAGAACTTGATTTTCTGAGTTTCAGCCTTGATGGTCCAAATCCGCCCGTCAATGATCCCATACGTGGAGAAAATGTTTTCGCCACCTGTACCGGGAACCTGAGAAAAGCCGTCAGTATGGGATTTCAAACCAGTGTCATTTATACCGTTTCCGGTCTTAATATAGACCATCTTCATCGGATGCCCCGCCTGCTGGCAGAGTTAGGGGTGCAAAGATTTTTCATCCAGGTTATCGGCATGCGCGGCAAGCTGGCAACAGAAAAGACAAAAGAAGAAATTGCCTGGCAGGTCGACCCCGAACATTGGCTGCAGATTGTCCCGCAGGTTGCTCAGGAAGCGGCCAGTCTTGGTATTCACGTTACCTTTCCAAAGGTCTTTCTTGAACCGGAAGAGACGTTTGAATGCGCCGGTCAGGTTGCGGAAAACTATTTTATTTTCCCCAACGGCCGTGTTTACCAGTGTCCTCTCTGCGAAGATTATCCCATTCATGCCTACCTGATTGAAAACAATAGGCTGATTAAACATGAAGGCATAAACGAAGACCGTTTCTTTGCTCTCGCCATTCCGGAAGGCTGTGTCATGAACAAGCTTCTGCAGCCGGACAATATTGAATACCTGGCAGACGGCAGCCCGCAGCATCGAATTTCCTGCTGTCTGCTCAAACAGGAAGTAATTCCCCGAAAACAGGGTAACAAGTATGAGTAGAAAACAGGGTTCCCTCGATCTGAAAGCATACTATATAAAAGCCTTGAGACTGCACCAGGAGGGCCGACCGGATGAAGCCATCGGTTTATACTCCCTGATTGTCAACCATGTCCCAGAATCTCCGGAAGTGCATTACAATCTTGGCCTGGCCTATTTTGAAACAAAACAGTTCGGCCTTGCTGTAAAAGCGTATACGAAAGCCGCCGAATTATGTCCCGATGACGAAGATATTTTCTACAATCTCGGTTTGGCTTATAAAAAGGCCAACCGCTTCCCCGAAGCGGAAGAAGCTTATCTGAACGCGCTGCGCCTGGCCCCTTCCGACACTGAAATCCTCTACAATCTTGGATGCTGCTACAGGGATGCGGGAGAGATCGAGCAGGCCCGCACGATTTTCGGCAAGCTGGTAAAAATAGTTCCGGATTATCTGCCGGCCTTGAACAATCTCGCTTACCTTTATCACCTGACAGGCGAATATGATCAGGCCCGCAAAGTGTACGAGCAAATCCTAGCACTGGACCCTGATCATGCTTCAGCACGCTACATGCATTCTGTCCTTATCGGATCCCCGGTGGATGTTCCGCCGCAGGAATACATTCGTTCCCTGTTCGATCATTACAGTGAAACCTTTGAAGAAAATCTGATAGAAGACCTGGATTACAACTTATATCTTGACCTCCGGGTAAAATTTGACTCCATCAAGCAAAAGAAAAGGATATTTGATCATGGTCTTGACCTTGGCTGCGGAACAGGCCTGGCCGGAGAAGCCTTCCGGACCGCCTGTATCCGACTATGCGGAGTCGACCTCTCCAGAAAAATGATCGAACAGGCAAAGGCAAAACAAATCTATAATACCCTCCACGTGGATGATATTGTTTCATTTCTTAACAATTCGAAAACAGTGTACGACCTTTTTATTGCGGCCGATGTGCTGATTTACCTTGGTGACTTACACCCTCTTTTCGAGGCTGTTGCCAGGCGGTCCTCGCCGGACGCGCTGTTTTGCTTCTCGACAGAAAAAACCAACAATAACGGCTGGACAATTCAAACCACCGGCCGGTATGCCCATCATCCGGACTATGTCAGAAGAACGGCCGGGGACCACGGCTGGATCGAGTTGCTTTCCGTGGAAACCGATACCCGGCGGGAAGCGGACTCGTGGATCAGGGGTACTCTTTTTGTGCTCACCAGGAAAAGTTGAGCGCCAACAGCCACTATGTTTCATGAAGCACTTTTCATGTAACCCGATGCAACCGTGGTCACTTCATCTTTCTTTTTCGATACCACTGTTTATAATGAGACATATACTGCATTTCCTTTCAGCTCCGGCAGCGAGCGCGTGATACTCCGACGCAGTGATTGAAGACTTCGCAACAGATCGCTGAAAAAAAAACATGGGCTAGAGATTCTGCATGCAACTTTCAACAGAACATCAGTGGCATAACCTTCCACCAGAAGAGACGGTCAGGCTTCTACAGAGCGATACGGAGGAAGGGCTTGATGAACAGGAAGTAAAGCAGCGGCTGGGACAATTCGGGAGCAACAGGATAACCACCCGAAGACCCGAAAGTCCCTTCATTCGTTTTCTCCGACAGTTTCACCAGCCGCTCATATATATCCTCATCGGATCCGGTATTATTACCGCCCTGCTTGGAGAATGGGTTGACTCTGCCGTTATTTTTGGGGTTGTACTGGCCAACGCCATCACCGGCTACATCCAGGAAGCAAAAGCACTTGATGCCCTGGCGGCGCTGGCAAAAACCATGGTCAGCGAGGCCACAGTTATTCGGCAAGGTATAAAAACTCGCGTTTCGTCATCCGCTGTAATTCCCGGGGACATCGTCCTGCTGCAGGCCGGTGATAAAATACCGGCGGATATACGCCTTGTTATCGCCAAGGGACTGCAGGTTGATGAATCTGCATTGACAGGTGAATCCATCCCGGTTGACAAATCAACCTCTGTGCTTGATTCGGATACGGAACTACCGAACCGCCGGAACATGGCATACGCTTCAACCCTTGTGACACATGGCCAGGCAAAGGGAATCGTCATCGCGACCGGTGACCGGACAGAGGTCGGCCGCATTTCACAGCTTATTTCAACCGCACAGGAATTGGCAACCCCTCTCACCAGAAAAATTGACCACTTCAGCCAACTCCTGCTGTACACTATTCTTTCGCTCACCGCGGTGACGGTCCTGGTAGGTATGGTTCGCGGCCAACCGCTGTTTGACATGTTTATGGCCGCCGTTGCTCTCGCTGTCGGAGCCATTCCCGAAGGTTTGCCTGCTGCCGTAACCATTACCCTCGCTATAGGTGTTTCCCGAATGGCACGGCGTAAAGCTATCATTCGAAAACTCCCTGCCGTCGAGACCCTCGGCAGCACAACAGTCATCTGTACCGATAAAACAGGTACCCTGACGGAAAACAAGATGACGGTTCAGGCTATCATTGCCGGAGACACCCATTTTGCAGTGACGGGTACAGGATATAATCCTTCACAGGGGCAAGTTCTTCGCAACAATACTCCGCCTGATTTATCTGAACATCCGGCCCTGAAAGAATGCCTGCAGGCAGGACTCCTCTGCAACGACAGCGTTCTGTCCCAAAAAAATGATGCATGGTTTGTCGAAGGAGATCCGACCGAAGGCGCCCTACTGGTTTCAGCAGCTAAAGCAGGACTGCATTTCTCGCAAATTCAAAAAAAATACCGGCTTGTTGATTCGGTTCCTTTTGAATCGCTCCACCAGTTCATGGCCTGTCTCTTTATCAACAGCGAAAATCATCGCCAGAAAATATATGTCAAAGGAGGCCTTGAAGTTATTCTTTCAGGATGCACTTCACGGCTGAACGATTCGGGAGAAATGATCCCGCTGGATAAGGAAAAATTATTCAAGCAGGCTGAAGATCTGGCATCGAAAGGATTGCGTATCCTGGCCTTTGCGGGCAAGGTCGATGCTGAAAATATAAAATCAATTGATTCCGACACTGTCCTTTCCGGCCTCACTTTTCTTGGTCTACAGGGGATGATTGATCCGCCACGGGATGAAGCTGTTCAGGCAGTCCGCGTATGTTATGACGCCGGCATCACAGTAAAAATGATTACGGGTGACCATGCTTTGACTGCACAGGCAATTGCCCGGCAGATAGGTATCGGTAACCCTCCCGGCAAGAATAACGGCAAAATGACTGTCTTGACAGGCGGACAGCTCGAAAAAATTTCTGATCAGGAATTCATTGAGGCGGCCAGGGACACGAACATTTTTGCGAGAACGACCCCGGAACAAAAACTCCGGCTTGTCAAGGCTCTCCAGTCTCAGAACCAGATCGTCGCCATGACCGGGGACGGAGTGAATGATGCACCGGCTCTGAAGCAGGCTGATATCGGCGTAGCAATGGGAATATCAGGCACTGAAGTAGCAAAAGACGCCGCGGACATGGTGCTTACCGATGACAACTTCAACTCCATAAAAGCCGCTGTGGAAGAGGGCCGTGGAGTTTTTGACAATCTGACCAAGTTTATTGTCTGGACACTGCCCACCAATCTGGGCGAAGGACTGGTTATAATGGTGGCGATTTTTCTTGGCATAACCCTTCCTATACTGCCGGTTCAGATCCTGTGGATCAACATGACCACGGCAGGTTTTCTCGGCCTGATGCTGGCCTTTGAACCCAAAGAACCCGGCATCATGCTCAGGCAGCCGCGTGACCCGCAAAAACCTCTCCTGACAAATGTTCTGATAAGCCGTATCATTCTTGTCGGATTTCTCCTGCTTATCTTCACCTTTCTCCTGTTCAAAATAGAATTAAGCCGGGGGGTCAGTATCGAAAAGGCGAGAACTGTAGCGGTCAACACCTTTGTTGTCATTGAACTCTGTTACCTGTTTAACTGCAGATCGCTGTCCAGATCAATTTTCAGCCTCGGCCTTTTCTCCAATCTCTGGGTGATCGGCGGCGCAGCTGTCATGCTGTCTTTCCAGGTAGTCTATACCTATCTGCCGTTCATGAATTATCTTTTCGAGAGTTCACCTATTTCTTTCCGTTCCTGGTTATATATACTGTGCGCCGGACTTGTATCAAGCCTGATTGTAGAAGGGGAAAAGCGGATGAGACAGATTAATATGAAGGGGTGGCGGACAACCTGAAGAAAAGTTTTATTCCCCTTTATCTTCCTTTTTATCTTTTACAAAGATCTTAGCCAACAGCATACCGGACTCGTATAAACCGAACAGGGGAAGGGAAAGAAGGACTGTGGCAGTAATCTCGCCAGCTGAGAGCAGAAAGGCAAGGGCAACAATGGCGATATAGAAATACATGCGGTTTTTTTTAAAATATCCTCCGGAGACCAGACCGGCCCGACAGGTCATAAACATGAGAAAAGGTATTTCAAAGGCTACCCCAAAGGCTAAAACCATACGGGCGACAAAAGTAAGATATTTGCCGAGCTTGGGCAGGGGTTCCAGGTTGGGACCGGCGTAACTCATAAAAAATGTCAATATTTTAGGAAGCGCAATAAAAAAAGAAAAAACAGCCCCGCCGGCGAAGAGAAATGTTGCCCAGAAAAGAATCATCCGCACCACCCGTCGTTCATTATCAAGAAGTCCCGGGGCAACGAACAGCCATACCTGATAGAGGACAAACGGAAAACTGATGATAATACCGACAAGAAGCGACAGTTTCAGGTACGTTATAAAGGCTTCGGTCAGTTTGGTGTAAACGAGCTTATGCAGTTCAGGATAGGCTATAAACAGCGGCTGCATACAGAAAGTGACTATCTGGTCTATAACCAGATAGGCCGCCACGGTTGACAGCGTGATAACCAGGAAACACTTGATCAGTCTTTCCCGCATTTCCTTATGGTGGGGAGCATAATGCTCAAGTGCCGCTATCATCATGAACTTCTAATATGATAATGAGGTTGGACGGGCATATCCGTCATTTGATTCCCTGCAGGAAAGGAACGTCAGCGGAGAAGTTTTGGCGAAACGAATCGTCATCCGGCAGGGTTGTCGGGGGAACCCTCTGTTTCTTTCTCCTCTCCTGGCCCACTCTGCTGCGTCTTCTCGTCTTTCTCTAATTGACCGGTCTCCGGAACCTCCTGATCAGGTCCGCTTTTCTCCGGGCTTTCATCCAGCGGTTTCAACTCGTCCGTATCAATAACATCGCTGTCCGGCTCTCCAATAGACCGGGAAGGTGTACCCGGCTCATACCAGTCAAAATTCTTGTCTGATTCCAACAGATTTCCTTTCAGGTCACCGGCTGTTTTTTTCAAATCAGAATGGACCGATCCGATAAGGTTATCCTCATCGGCCAGGCTGTCCTTGACCTGGTTTACTGTTTTCTTCAACTCAAACATCCACTTGGCAACGGAACGGGCCATATCCGGAAGTTTATCCGGGCCGACCACTATAAGAGCCACCGCCAGGATGACGATCATTTCAGGGAGACCTATGCCAAACATGTATCGAGTTTATCCGAAAATTCTGCTGAGATTAGTAGTATGCGTAATGAACGGAGTGCAATGTACGGGATTTACGAGAGCGTGTCAAGCTGATGCACATCTGTCGCACAGGCGGTTTACGCTTCATGATTTTTTGTGATAACTATAAAAAATATCACAATTTAATTTGTCGGACGACCTGCTCAGATTGCATGATGACGGGAGATGCAAATAATTTTTTGGCGGTACTGTTATTTATCTGATCGCTTCTTTTGGCCCCTGGGCTCTTTTCGCAACCCATCAATGGCATGCTGTATTGACATAACAGGGTTGGTCAGCATCATCCTCGGCCCGACATAGCGCATGACATCCTGAATTCTCTGCCGCATTCCAGGTTTATAACAATGTATAGGACATTTCCCGCATGTCGTTTTATTTTCCTGGAATGGACAAGCGGACAGGCGCTTGAAGGCATAAGCAAGCAGTTCTTCGCACTGTTCACACAGTCCGTGTTCGGCATGATGCTTATCCCTGCAGTAGCGCCGGATCATTAACTCAACGGTTTTCGCTTCCCGCTGCATTCGCTTGCCTGTGAATTCCGGCATGTCTGTTACCATTATCCGATGGTCAATGTTCAGATGTGTCTATTGTTCAAGGGCAAACTCATAGACAAGTTCAGAACGATCCAGATGCTTGAAAATCTTTTTCAAAGCTGACAAATCGGGGACCGTAAAATTTATCTCCCATGCCGGCGTTGTGTTGGGCCTGTCGGAAAGAGTTATAATGTCGACAATTTTCAACTCGTTGGGCGCAACGGAGAGCAGCATAAACAAACGCTGCCTGTTGGCAGCAAAAACAATGAGTTTCTGTGGTTTCAGAACCCGGGTTCCTTTATGATCCCAGCGTACTTCAACAGCATCTTCACGCTGAAATTTGATCTTCTGCAAACGGGAGCAGTCTTTCCGATGCAGGGATAAACCACGTTCGCTGAGCAGGCCGAAAATACCCTTATCAAGGGGAGTCGGTCTGCAGCAGGCTGATGATTTGACAACGACCGGGTCCAGCGTTGTCAGTTCAATCCGGTTGAATACGCCCGCAGGGTACTGCAGGATTTCATGATTCCCATACAATCCGTTTTTAATTTCATAGATGAGTTCCCGCAAACGAATCTTTCCCGAACCGATCTTCAGGTACAGCTCTTCGAGCGAATCGATATTGAAATAATCAAAAACATACTTCATCTCTTCTTTGAGAATGATCTCAAAAGGCAATCCGTAGCGACGCATTTCCTGCTGGAGCACTGAATGGCCTATGATTGCCGTAACGTCTTTACGGCGCTGCCTGAATGTTTTTGCCAGTTCGGACCTGGCCTTGGGGGTCTGACAGAGTTTCTGAATATCGGGGTCAAACCTGATAGGATTGCTCTGTCTGATTATTTTGACCACATCACCGTCTTTCAGCACCTGATCGGGCGACACCCTGCGATTGCCAATCATGGCGGCAATACAGGTATTACCGATGGCGGTGTGAACGCTGAAGGCAAAATCCAGGACTATCGAATTTACAGGGAGGCAAACAAGGTCTCCCTGGGGCGTATAGGTGTAAATTTCCTTACGACCGCCGGCAGCTATCATGTCCCGGTACGAAACCGACTCATCGCTGCCGAGGATATCGAACATCTCCTGTAATCCCTTGATGTAGCGGCCTCGTTTTTTCTCTGATGTCCAGAATCGTACCAGCCCGCGTTGTGCCCGGCGGGCCATTTCCTCCGTCCGTATTTTAAACAGATATTTTTTACCGTCAATAATGGCCCGGGCATGCAATCCCTGATATCCTGAGGGTTTCGGGTTGGCGATAAAATCACGTATTGTTCTGGGAATCGGCGGAAATATCCGGTTGAGAGTGCCGAGCACCTCGTAACAGGATATTCTGCTTTGGGTGACTATCAATATTTCCTGCGGGCTTTCAATCTCCTTAATCAGAATGCGGTTTCTTGCATCATAATATCCCCAGAGGCCTTTTGTCCTGACGGTCACTTGTGACTCTATGGAATCCCCCTGCAAAGCCTGCTGGAGCTGTTGCAAGATATCCTGGGCTTTTTCGTCTTTTTTCAGCGTATCAATATGCAGCTGGAGCTTATTGCCCTTCTTGGGAAACTTATACGCCAGGGCCAGGTTGTACATTTCACGCTTGATGGCAAAAAGTCCGAGAATAGTGGCAAGAGGAGCGTATATATTGAGAGTTTCGTCTGCGATTTTCTGCCGTTTATGGCGCGGCATCGATGAAAGGGTACGCAGATTATGCAGCCTGTCGGCAAGCTTGACGATCATGACCTCCGGCTTGGCAGCTGCCCCGCTGAATATTTTTCGATGGACCATCTTCTGGAAAGTCTGCCTGTCCCCGCTATAATGGGTCACTTTTGTACAACCTTCCACAATTGCTTCAACATGCTGGCCGAACTTTTCACGAATCAAAGCCGGGTTGACATAGCCCACGTCTTCAATGGTGTCATGCAGCAGGGCGGCTGCAAGAATCTCAGGGTTCTTGATATCAAGCTCTTCCGCAAGAATACGGGCTACATTGCAGGGATGGATAATGTAAGGATCGCCGGATCTGCGCCATTGATCTCCGTGCGCTTCAAGTGCAAAATCCAGGGCATCCCAGAAAACTTTCGTTTCCGGACCGGCGCCAATGAATTTTTTCATTGTTTGCCGGTATGCTTCGATATCAAATTTCCTAAATTGCATGGATCATATCAACAAGTTGTGCCGTTTCTCTTCCCTTACCGCGCAAATAGTGTAAAATACTGAAAAGCTGACGCTGCTCTTGAAATTCTACCTTTGGTATATGTAGCAGATGTTATCAGCTGAACAAAGTAAAATTCTTTCCGGTAGCCTGTTATTTTTCAGTTCCAGGTTTAAAAGATAATAATTGAGGATTATATACAATAACATTTTCATGGTAAAAAAACGCTCTCCAAAATATCGTCCAACCAGGCCTGTTCAAAAAAAGCGCCGGAAAACAGGAGGACGGGTGTCCAGTCAGACCTTGCTCGTTGACAATCTCCTGGCATTTCTCGCCGCCGGCAGCGAACCTGTCAGTATAGGTCAAATCCTCCAGGCTCTGGATTTTCCCAGAAATGAACGGAAACCAATAAAAGCTATCCTGGACGGCCTGGAAAAAAACGGTAAGGTTGAGCGACTCAAACAGAAATATCTGCTTACCGGGAACAGCGGATTGCTGCAGGCAACGGTCGATTTGAAAGGCAGGGGCTTCGGCTTTGCCATTGTAGAGGGGACCCCTAAGGGACAAAAAGATCCTTTCATCGCCCAGGCCAATCTCAACGGAGCCAGTCATGGCGATACTGTCCTTATCCGTCTACTGGGAACCGCAAGAGGCAGAGCGGAAGCGAGGGTCGTTAAGATTCTCCAAAGAGGCATTACACGACTCTGCGGCACTTACACCTCAGGTGGCAAAACCGGCTATGTTACGCCGGACAATGACCGTCTGCCTTTCACCGTTTTTGTCCGGAAAAGCAACAATCTTGGTGCACGGGAAAACACTGCCGTCCTTGTGGAAATAATTGATTACGGTTCGGACGGACGGTCACCCGAAGGACGGGTTATAGAAATTCTCGGTGACCCGCTGACCGCATCTGTTCAAATACGGATGGCTATCGAACAGTTTGAACTGCCTGTTGTCTTTCCCAAAAGCGTTGCCCAGGAAATCAGCAGGCTTGAGCCGCTTATCACCTGTGAAAAAGGGAGGACGGATCTCCGTCATATCGAACATGTGACCATAGACGGTGAAACGGCAAAGGACTTTGATGATGCAATAGCTGTGGTGAAAACCAGAAAAGGTTTTACACTCTATGTTTCCATTGCCGATGTCAGTCATTATGTCAAAACAGGTTCGGCTATCGATATTGAGGCCTACCGACGCGGAACAAGCGTTTATGTCCCGGACCGGGTCATCCCCATGCTGCCGGAACGGCTGTCGAATGACCTGTGCAGCCTTGTCCCTGATGAGGATCGTCCTGCATTTACGGCCATCCTTGATTTTAATGCTAAAGGCAGGAGAACCGGCGAACAGTTCTGTAAAAGCATGATCAGAAGCAGGCAGCGCTTTACCTATACAACCGTCCGCCAGATTCTTTATGACAAATCTGCCAAGGAGAGAAAGGTATACCGTCCTCTCCTCCCCATGCTTGAGAGTGCCGGAAAACTTGCGGACCTGCTGCACCAGAGAAGAATGGAACGGGGATCGATCGGCTTCAATATCCCTGAAGCTGATGTCCATCTCAAGGGAGATAAAATAGAGTCCATCAAACGGGCGGAAAGGAATCAGGCTCATCAGCTCATAGAGGAATTCATGTTGGCGGCCAATGAGGCAGTGGCTGAAAATATGGACAGGAATAAAAGGCCCGTACTGTACCGTATCCATGAACGACCTGATCCGGAAAAGGTGGAGCAGTTTACCGAGGCCACCACTTCAATGGGACTGCAGCTGCCCCGTACCGAGATATCCCCTGCCTGGTTTGCCAGGGTTATTGAAGAAGCGGTAAACACTCCGGCTGAATATGTGATAAACAATCTGATGCTCCGCACCATGCAGCAGGCCCGTTACTCTCCGGAAAACGCCGGTCATTTCGGCCTCGCCGCCGAATATTATCTGCATTTTACCTCCCCGATCCGCCGCTATCCGGACCTGGTGGCGCACAGAGTATTACAGAACCTGCTTATTCAGGACAAAAACTCCGGTGAAAAACAGGTGCTTCCGGAACAGGCTCAACTGGAGGAAGCCGGCCTGCATCTTTCAAAACGGGAAAGGGTAGCTGTTGACGTGGAAAGGAATACACAGACCAGGCTCAGCGCCCTGTATCTCCTTGACCATATTGGCGAAGATTTTGATGGCATCATATCCGGTGTGACATCTTTTGGTATGTTTGTCGAACTGCTCGAAACATTCATCAGCGGAGTTGTTGCAGTCAGTGACTTGAGTGATGATTATTATATATATGACGGACAAGCGCACAAACTCACCGGCGAACTCACCGGCCGCACATTCCAGATGGGAAATCTTGTCCGGGTAAGGCTGGATCATGTTGATATGATATCCAAAAAAATTACTTTTGCCCTGGCTGAATAACTGTTTTATTCTTGCACCATGATTGCCGCAAAACAACCCGAAA
>Ga0224507_10000668_pt1 | contig 13307 bp, 8 predicted proteins | sample SF_Jan12_sed_USG_3_FD_170159 | JGI IMG/M metagenome (GOLD analysis project Ga0224507, IMG submission 170159) | Sediment microbial communities from San Francisco Bay, California, United States - SF_Jan12_sed_USGS_13 | ecosystem: Environmental > Aquatic > Marine > Sediment | place: USA: California...
AGCTTATTCATATGATAACTGATAACTGATGACTGATAGGTTTTTACGGGGCTTTCGAAAAGTTTCGTTCTCAGCAAAAGCTCCGGCATGGTTTGCTCTATAAATTTCTTTCGATCTCCTAATCTTGGCATCTTGTTCAAATTGATAAGTCCGGCTTTGTGTCAGGTGATGGCTTCTAGTTTCCTGTTTTGTTCTGTTGTCCTTATTGTTTAGGTGTGGATATTTCTTTAGCCGAGTTGTTTTTGTAGGCTTAGAATGGGGGTAATCCAGAGTTTAAGCTAACCCCTAGCAGCCTGTTGGAGCTGGAATTTAAAGAAACCATAACAGACTGTAATCTGATGATTTACCAGATAAATAGTAACGGTTAGTGAAAAGCCTGAACAATTGTAAAATCTCTATTCCGACAGACTGTTAGCAACCTATTGTAACCTTAGGGCCGCGGAAAATATTAAATATCCCAAAATTGCGCAGGATTTTTAGTCTTCTTTATCAAGGCAATAGGCGCATAGTATTACTATGTAATTGTTGCCTTGATAAAGAAGACGGCTAAAAAGACAAGCAAGATGGGATAATTTATTTTTTCCGCGGCCCTTAAACCGGGGTTGTATAAAAAGTTTTATAATCTCTATACGGTAAGTGTTTAGCAGGGTGCCAGATGTTGAGAATACGGCCTGTGAGCTATTATAACGTTAATATAAATCAAATTTGCTTGCATGCAGCGGTTGAACTTTTAAAAGCTGACATTAAGGTCAGCCATGAAGCTTTTTTACGTTAATGGTTGTATTAGCGCATTTATCATCCAATGGTTGTCGCCTCTACGTAAACGAGCTAGAAATATATTTAAAAAATATTACTTTTCAAGTGCCAAGTTCCTTAAAACTTAAATCCAGCATTTGTACCTTATGTGTGGTTATTTACATATAACTCTATAATTTTAATAATTACTTTCGATAATGCTCCATTTTTTACAATAAGTTTATAAAAATAATGACTGGTTCCATCTTGAATTAAATATATATAAGCTTTTGCAAAGTAATGGCTCATTATATAAAGAATATGACCTTCCATCCTGGATAGGTAAAATCATTATCATGTCAAATTCATTTTATACCTATTTTATTTATTTTCAAATTCATTAATAACAAAATTTAATATATCATTAAGGTATAAATAACATATCTTTTAAAAAGAGTTGCTATCCAGCAACTACAAGATAATTGTATGATGTTCACAGAATAATAGATAAATAGATTTAGTTCCCCCAGGTAACCGCAAAAGCAATTTGATGTTACCAGATATTCAGAATTGCATGACACGCTAACTAGTTCTTTTGCAGCATGTCAATATGATTAATTAGTGCTTGAGCGGAAAGTAGAAAATACGCGATATTCTATCGGAATAAAAAAATGTTTTAATAGGAAGATTTTTGTGGAGACCAAATTGTTGAGGTCATTTTTTTAAAATTGAAAGTGTTATTGTATTAAAACAACACATTGTGGTACGTTGACTTTTTGTTGTAAAATTATGTCGGTGAAACGATAAAACAGGTTTCCGTTCAGAGACTAATTAACACTAGGTAGTCTGAGATGTGTTGGGTGACCTGATAGTTAATCAGGCTACATGTAACCATCTGTTGTGTTATTGAATGGCAACTGTATTGGAGTTATATTATTTTTCCAGTACGCCGGGGAGTGATATTTACCACATAGTGTAAGGTGATTATTAAACTGCAGGTTTAATTATAGGGTTATGTAAATGTTATAAGAAAAAAATTGACGAGATATAACTGACCCTATAAAATAAAAAAAATTGATATAATTGATGACATTTCTTTATTCTTGATTAATTAATTTTTAATTACAAAAGACTTAGCAACAATTGATTAAAATAAATTATCAATATAGTTAACTGAGGATTAAAATGGAAGACTTTAAATGGCACGTAACCCTGGAAACTGGTAATGATAACATAGATGCTGAGCATAAAATTTTTGTTCGCTTAATAAAGAAGTTGATTCATGCGATAAACAATAAACAAGAAGAATACTATCTGTCTCGATTAGTTTTAGAAATACAAAAATACACAGAATTTCATTTTGTAAGTGAAGAGAATTTAATGATTGATCTAAACTACCCGGCATTTGATACACATCACTTGCAACATCTAAAGTTATTAGAAAAATTGAATATATCTTTAAATTATGTTGAACTTGGCAAAGAAACCTATCAGGTTTTTGTTTCCTTTTTAATTGATTGGTTTAAGCAACACACTATCAATGAAGATCGAAAAATTGCAGTTTTTATTCAAGAGAAAAGCATGGATCATACCTAAAAGATCTTTTGAGAATGGATAATGTGTAAACGTTTACAAGCACCATGCCTGTGCGCAATTAGTCCAGATTCATGTAGGATTAACTATAGTTCACCGGCCTGCTTGCATACATGCGCAGCACTGGTAAACGCTTACCATGCCGATGTTATGGAACTTTTCATTTCAATTCGTTGAACGGTTATGATAATGTCAAGCAAGCAATTTAGGCATACTTTACTTATTTTTAGTTATGAATATGATAATATCGAGATACTAGATGAAGCTTTTGCAAGTGAATATCTAATTATAAAAACTATCGCCTATAATAACGCTCTTGAAATAGCTTGTTCCGAAAAACCTGTTGATTTAATACTGCTTGATATTCTGATCCCGGACAATGAGAGTCTAGGATTTTGTCATGAAATTCTAAAGTCTCCTACCGCTAGGAATATACCGATTATTATTTTATCGGCTACCAATCAGGAAAAAGATATTATCAACTGCTTTGATGCAGGAGCGGTCGACTATATAACTAAACCTTATAGACTTTCTATAATAAAACAAAGAATTAAATCACAGCTTGAATTAATACGGGTTAAAGATGCTGCTGAGCATGCCAATAAGGCAAAAAGCGAGTTTTTAGCCAATATGAGCCATGAGATACGCACCCCGTTAAATGCTATAATAGGGATGAGTCATTTGGCTTTAAAAACGAATTTACTACCAAAACAACATGATTATATCAGTAAGGTAGAGCTATCCGCTAATGCATTGTTGGGTATTATTAATGATATTTTAGACTTTTCTAAGATTGAAGCCGGTAGGCTCGATATGGAGTTCATTGAGTTCAACCTGGATGACGTATTTGTAAATCTTGCCAATTTAATCGCTGTCAAAGCTAAGGAAAGTGGACTGGAGTTGCTTTTTCACATTGAAGAAAATACTCCAAACGAACTAAAGGGAGATGCCTTACGTTTAGGTCAGATATTAATTAACCTAACCAATAATGCTCTGAAGTTTACAAAAATAGGAGAGATTGTAGTTAGTGTCTCTGCCGTGGAAAGAAGTGAATCAAAGGTAACACTGCAGTTTACTGTCCAGGATAGCGGCATCGGCCTCACTGAGGATCAGCGTAAAAAATTATTTCATCCATTTTCCCAAGCAGACATCACTACTTATCGTAAATACGGGGGTACTGGACTGGGGCTTACTATTTCCAAAAAACTTTGCGAGTTAATGGATGGTGAAATCTGGGTAGAAAGCGCTTACGGTGAGGGTAGTACGTTTATTTTTTCTGTTGTATTCGGGCTGCAAGCTGAAACGAAATTACCCCTTCAAATTGCATCAGTTTTGCGTAATAAACGTGTTTTGGTGGTGGATGATAATAAAACTTCCCGTGAGATTCTGGAGGATATGTTGAAATCATTATCCTTCATAGTTCATCAAGCCACTTCTGGCAATGAAGCAGTTGTCGAGGTTATTAAGGCTGATAAACAGGGCAAACCCTTTGAAGTGGTTTACATGGACTGGAAAATGCCCGACTTGGACGGTATTGTTACCTCTAAAAAAATCAAGAAACAGCGACTTGCCTTGCAACCTAAAATAATTATGGTCACAGCTTATAGCCAGGAAGAGATCATTCAACAAGCAGAGGGGGTTATTTTAGAAGGTTATTTGGTCAAGCCGGTGATCCAGAGCGTTCTTCTAAATGTTACCCTGCGGGCATTCGGTAGCGAAGGAGTCGGAGAACTTCCGCAAAGGGGTTATGGAAGCCAACAAATAAAGGAATTAAATAAGATCAAAGGAGCTCGGATACTTCTGGTCGAAGATAACGCGATCAATCAGCAGGTCGCACGAGAGATTCTGGAGCAAGCCTCTTTTGTCGTGGAAATAGCAAATAATGGTTATGAAGCCCTAGAGAAGATGATTGAAAATAACTTTGATCTTATTCTCATGGATATTCAAATGCCTGAAATGGATGGATTTACAGCAGCACAAGAAATTCGAAAATTAGAACAGCAAAATCAAGATTTACAATTTTCGACCAGTATTCCAATTATTGCCATGACAGCACATGCCATGATCGGAGACCGTGAGAAAAGCCTTGCAGCTGGGATGAATGATCATTTACCCAAACCTATTGATCCAAATAAACTTTTATCTTTATTGATTAAATGGATAAAACCAGGGGATTTTAACGTACCATCTAAACTTATTAATAAGGTTATACAGGATGATTATAGAAATTTTCCGAAAAACCTTCCAGGTATTGATATCGCCTCCGGTCTTAACCGTGTAGTTAACAATAAAGAGCTATATTTGTTGTTAGTTGAGGATTTTATAAAGGATAACGAACATACTGTTACCTCTATAAAGCAAAGCCTCAATGACAAAGATTTAGAAACTCTTTGTCATTTAATACACACTCTCAAGGGGGTAGCTGGGAATATTGGTGCAACTTCCGTATATAATGCTGCGATAAAACTAGAACAAGGACTTAGGGAGGATAGTAAAAATATAAATGAACTGATGAATCATACAATTGAAGTGCTGCAATCTGCTCTTGATACCTTTAAGGGTTTTCTTCATGATCAACATTTGCATGCTGCGAAAATTGATCGTCCGGAAAAGGAGGAGCAGATCAGTATTGATAAGGATGCGTTAAGCCGAAAACTTGATAAAATTATCGCTCTATGCAAAATAAATGATATGGGTGCTAAAGATGTTATTTCAGAAATATATCATCAGTTGCTGGTAGTAGCCCCTGAAGAAGTTATTGAAATTAATGAAAGGATAGAGCTACTTGATTTTCAGGGTGTCTCCAGAATAATTGATAGTATTTCTAGGAAATTGACTTAGGGGGCATGATATTAATATATTAAGTTTAAATTATGCAATGTTTGAGCCTTATGTTTTTTTTTGAGGGTTAAAACGGCACCGAAAGCTGAAAAGGTAAACACTATGCAAGTGATTGCTTGTCTTGATCAAAGGCTTCTTCTAGTGTTTTTAGTAATTTGGCTTTTTTTATGGGTTTTGTCAGGTGAGCATCGCATCCAGCTTCGTAGCTTGCTTGCTTATGTTCCTTAAGTGCATGAGCGGTCAGGGCTATAATTGTAGTCTTGGGGACCTGTTGCTGCTTTTCCCAGTACCTAATGGCTTTCGTTGCAGCGTGTCCATCCATTTCCGGCATTTGAATATCCATGAGTACAATGTCATACAGGGCGTTTTTGAACATCTTAACTGCAATAGCACCGTTTTCGGCAAACTCGACGGTATGGGGGGTTTTCTTGAGGTAGGCCTTAATAAGGTTGCGGTTGTCTTTGTTGTCGTCGGCTACTAGTATTTTTAATGGGCGTCTTTCTTTTCGTTCTGCTTTGTCTTCTTCTTCTTTATTTCCTGATGGTTTTATGTTTAGAGCGGACATTACCATGTATTTCAGAGTCGAGGTATTTATCGGTTTGGTTAGAAAGCCATACAAGCCTAGCTCCTTAACTCTTTTTTTGTATTCGGTCTGGACACTGGAAGAGCTTATTATAATTATTGGGGGAGGTGCTCCATTTTGCTGTGTTATTATTTCAGCCATTTTTAAGCTGTTGATGTCTTGTAGGTCGTAGTCAATCAGCAGTAAGCTGACTGGCATGGCCGTTTTTTTGAGCTTGGTGAGCATTTTTAACCCCTCTTTACCATTGCTTGCCTCAATTACCTCTGATTTCCAATGTCTTAAGGTTTTGTTTAGGGTTGTGCGATTGGTTGCATTATTGTCAACCACCATGATTTGGTAACCGGTGAGATCAATGGTTGAAGCCGAAATGTTTGTTTTGCATTCTAGAGAGGTATTAAAATGGGCAGTGAAAGAGAACTTGCTTCCCTGACCCTCTATGCTCTCTACCCAGATTCGACCCTGCATCATTTCAACAATCCTCTGTGATATGGAAAGGCCCAGGCCTGTGCCGCCATATTTGCGAGTGGTTGAAGTGTCGGCCTGGTTAAATTTTTCAAAGATTGATTCAAGTTTGTCGGTAGAGATACCAATGCCTGTGTCCTTAACTGAAAAAATAAGCTCAATTTCTGACTCATTTGCAGAGACAGGTTCTACTGAAAGAATAATTTCCCCTTGCGCTGTAAATTTAATGGCGTTGCCGATCAGGTTGACGATTACCTGCCGAAGGCGGGTCGGGTCACCGATTAGTGCGTTAGGCACCACGGGAGAGATGTTGTTTGTTAATTGAATATTTTTTTGCTGGGCACGCATGGTCATGATTTCACATGTTTCATTGAGTTCCATTTGTAGGTCAAAACAGATATTTTCAAGGGAGAAGTGGCCAGCTTCTATTTTGGATAGGTCTAAGATGTCATTGATTATGCATAGCAGGTTGTTGCCTGCGTTATTGAAGGTGTCAACATACTGTTTTTGTACCTGTGACAGGTCGCTTTCGTTTAGTAGATCGGCCATGCCGATAATGGCATTTAGTGGGGTTCTGATTTCGTGGCTCATGCTGGCCAAAAATGTGCTCTTGGCATGGCTTGCTGCTTGTGCCCGTTCTAGCGCTACTTCTAGCTCGTTATTTTTTATTACCAATTGTTTTTGAGTGGATTTCAAGCTAAGTTCATTCTGTTTTCTTTTTGTGATATCGGTGATCAAACCGACAAACATCCTACGTGATTCCAGTTGAATTTCGCTCACCGCAAGGTTTAGGGGAAAAAGCGTATTATCCTTACGTTGTCCCATCGCTTCACGTTCAAAACCGATGACTTTTTTGATGCCGGTTTTGAGGTAATTGTCCACGGCTTTGTCATGTTTGCTTTTGTATGGTTCTGGTATGAGGATGTTTACTGGTTGACCGATAACTTCATCAGCCTGGTAACCAAAAAACTTTTCAGCAGCAGGGTTAAACAGCTCTATATATTTTTCCTCATTGATCAGGATAATGGCGCTGATAGAAGCGTCAATAATGGTTTTTATTTTTTGTTCACTGGCGAGTAGTTTTTGGTGTTGGCTTTTGAGGGTGAGGGAGGTGTTGTTCAGGGCTTGGGTTAGCTTTTGGATTTCAAGGGGCGGATTGTTGAATGTAAGTTGCTCTCCTTTTTGGTTGATGAGTTTGGTGCTAAATGTGGTAATTGCCGATAATAATATCATATAGGGTTTCATGAATAGCAGGATCAGTAATGTGCTTAAAAGTAGTAATAGTCCCCCTGCTGTCAGGGAATTTTTTAATAGATTGTAGTTTATTTGTCTTGCAGCTCTGAGACTGTAATTAATATAGACCCAGCCGATTAAAGATGAACTGTATACAGGAGTCCAGATGGAGATTTTGTTTTTTCCTGGTACGGTGATAGGCTCTGAAGTATTGGGAATCGAAAGTTTTTGTGATGTGTACACTGCCTTGACGAGTGAGTCTTCTTGGTGGATAACGTCGCTTATTACGTTGCCGATTGGATCGGTTATGGAGATGGAGAGAACATCCGGTGAAGAAGCGTTTCGTATTAAAAGGCTTTCAATGGCTGTATAATCATCTAGTAAGAGGTAATCGATAACTAAATTCGCAATGCTGTGGGCCATTATTTCGGCCTGAACGGTGACAGAGTTGTTGATCTGGATCGAGTTTATTTTTGTGGTATGCCAAGTGTAAGCGGTAATAAGTAGAAATAGTAGCATTGAGATGGTCAGTGCTATTTGGGGACCTAGTCGTTTAGGTAGGTACTTATGTGGCATGATGCTGTAACCGTAAAATTTATAATCATTATTATTTTGAGCAAACTTTGTTTGTTTCCGTTTGTTGCTTGATTATCTTATATTCTTTCGGCCTCATTTTACTTCCAAGTATTTTTCTAATCCTAGTAGCTCAAGTGGCTTGTAATCCAACTCGTAATTGGCCCTTATCGGGTTAGGGATAGCAATGTTTTTGAATAGAAGGCTATTCTCCTTCTCTTCGGAAAGCTGCAAGATGGCTGCTGTGATTTTATTGATAACAGTATCAGGTACCCGAGGGTGAGCACTGATAGGATGGGGGGGGATTCCTGGTGTTTTGTAAAGAATTCGAAGTTGATCCTGAAATTCTTTTGTTTCTTTTTTGAGGGTTTTATTTACGCCGCCGCCAGCTGCTGTTTTTTTTAAGAGGACATTTCGGTAGACATTGCTATGGGTTTTTACATATTTTGCCGTGAAGTTAATTTTTTCCGATTCCGTTAAAAGAGCACGCATGTATAGTGAGGCCGCCAGTGCGTTTGGTGAGGGAAAGGCTAGTTCTTTGCCATTTAACTCTTTAACACTTTTGATTGGATTGTCTTTGCGGACTACAAGCAAGCCGACCAACCTTTTGCTGTTGTCCCGGATAAGGGGTTTGTAGCCCTGTTCTTTTAAGGCCATGACCTGGTGGTATGGGTTTATGTATGCAAAATCAGGTAGTCCTTTTAGAAGTCCTTGTTCAAAGTCTGGAATTGATTTGTAAAATTTTAAATTGAATTTGAAGCCTGTTTTCTGGGTTAATTTATTTAGGAATGGTTTCCAATCACGTTGAATTATATGGCTTGGAACCTGGGGCACAATTGACATAGTGTATTCTTTGTTATTATCTTGTTTGCTTGCCGATATTGCTGAAGATGAAATTAGAAATATTATGGATAAAGTAGTAAACACTATTTTTTTCATTGTATTTAGCTCCATCGGTTGAGGTTGTCCAATGAAATTCTTTACAGCAATGGTTTGTCGTGACACTACACTTACGGTAATGTTAGGGGGTGAGCCAATATTGTAAACCTTAGGAAGGTTGTTTTTGTATTGATCTGTTGATAGAATATCATTCCGAAAGTCCGTGGTCAAACCATTAATAGAATGTATCAGTAGTGATTTTAGTAGGTGCAGTAGTTTTAAAAGTGCTGCTGCATAAGGCGTCGGCCTTTTACTGTTCCAATGCGCATATAGAGTAGTTGTTCATAAATATGGTATATAGCATATTGAGCATTTTCGTTGGCCTGGCATACAGGAAGCCCTGTGCAGAATTGTAACATTTCTTTAATATGCCTGGTGAATGGTAAGGGCCTCGGAAAAAATAAATTACCCCATCTGGCTTGTCTTTTTAGCCGTCTTCTTTGTCAAGGCAACAGTTACATAACGCTGCTATGCGCCTGTTACCTCTTCTTGAAGACGACTAAAAATCCTGCGCCATTTTGGGATATTTATTATTTTCCGCGACCCTAATTTAAATTCCAGTTATTTTTGTTTACATCTCTTCGTCTCTACCTTCCTTTCTGATATAATCAGTTATTATTAATTTAGTCAGGTGATGCACCATGATTTTTCGAGTTTTCAATAAAGAAGAATTGTCCGCCTTGTTTGATGTTTTGGCGGAGAATATTATTGTCGGGCCGGTGGAAAAAGCATTGGATAAAGATGGAATTCCTCTTTATTCATTTGAGTTGGTGCGCGACTATGAGGAACTTCGGTTGCAATATCCTTCTACCAAGATATCGGCCAAAAAATATTTTTTACCCCATAACGAAACTCTTTCGAGTTTTAGCGTAGATAAAGAAGGTTGGACTAAGCACGTTGATTACAATATCTATAAGCCTTTGGTGTTCTTTGGGATGCATGCCTGTGATATTAACGCATTAAATAAACTAGATAAGGTTCTACTAGAAAGTGTCTATCCCACTCCCTATTACGGGTCTAAGCGCAAAAATATGTTTATAGTTGGCGTGAATTGTACCCCTCAATCCCATTGCTTTTGTCGGGATATGGGAGCAGATACAGTTCAACACGGTTTTGATATGTTTCTCACCGATCTGGGGGATCGTTATTTTGTGGAGGTTCTTTCAGCAGAGGCTTTTAACTACCTTGACCGTATTAATTCCAGAGAGGCTGTGGAGGTGGACCACTTAGACTACATGAAACGGGTCAAGGAGAGGATCGGTAAGTTTACGTCTAAGGTGGATACCACCGACCTTACCAAAATTTTGGATATGGAATTTGATGCTGAGGTTTGGCGGGAGTGGGGTGAAAAATGTTTATCCTGCGGTACTTGCGCAAATGTTTGCCCCACCTGTTATTGTTACGGGGTTGATGAACAGGTTGATCTTGATCTTAAAGGAGCTCATAAAATAAAACATCTTCATTCTTGTAATTTGCTTGATTTTGCAGAGGTTGCGGGAGGACATAACTTCCGGCCTGAGAGTTATATACGGCTGAAATATCGTTATTATCATAAGCATCGCGGTTTTGTGGAAGCCTTTGAGGAATCATTGTGTGTGGGGTGTGGTAGGTGCGGAGAGGCATGTTTGGCTGATATTACAGTGCCCGAAGTTATTGCCAGTGTAAGAGGGGAGGGATAATAGCGATGAATGGTCTGAAATTTTATGATGTACTTACAGAAAAGCGAGCGCCAAGAGTAAGGGATTTTGAGCGTTTTGAATATTCCTTTGAGGCCGAAATTAGCAATGTTTATTCGCTTACCGAAACTGAAAAATTATATCAAATTAGGATTAGTGACCCGGAAAAAAGGCAGCGTTTCACTTTTCGGCCCGGTCAATTTGTCATGTTGGAACTGCCCGGTATTGGCGAGGCTCCCTTTTCTATTTCCTCTTCACCTAGCCGCCATGGCGATATAGAATTGTGTATTCGTGCAACAGGAAATTTAACGAATTTTTTGGCCAAGGTGAAGCGGGGAACCATGGTAGGGATTAGCGGACCTTTCGGCACAAGTTTTCCATTGGAGAAGATGGAGGGCGGCAATGTAATGTTGATAGCCGGGGGATTAGGGCTTGCACCGCTGCGCTCTCCTGCTCTTTCGGTTCTTGAAAACCGTAACCGCTATGAACAGGTGGATATTATCTATGGAGCCAAGAAACCATCGGAATTGCTTTTTACCTACCTGTATGAGATGTGGCGGAAATTTGATATCAATCTCAAAATAATCGTGGATACGCCCGATGAAACATGGGATGGCCCGGTGGGACTGATAACCGAGCCGCTCAAGGAGCGGATTGCGGCCTACGGTGATGCGCTCAAAACCGATACCTATGCCATTGTGTGTGGTCCGCCGATAATGTTTAAGTTCGTTTGTGCGGCACTCACTGAGGCTGGCTTGCCTATGCAGAAGATGTTTATTTCTTTAGAGCGGCGAATGCATTGTGGGCGAGGTAAATGTTGTCGCTGTAATATTGGTTCGACTTATACCTGTCTAGAAGGCCCGGTGTTTGATTACTGGTCGGTGATGAACTTAAAGGAGGCGATCTGATATGTCAGGTGAACTATCATATCTGGGGGTTTCGCTTAGTCGACCCAGGGTTGCTTTTTTTGAGTTGACCTCCTGTGAAGGGTGTCAGCTGCAGATCTTCAATAAAGAGGCAACATTGATTGATTTTCTCTCTCTAGTGGAACCGGTGAATTTCAGGGAGGTTATGGACGAAAAATCTAATGATTATCAAATTGCCTTTGTGGAAGGTGCAGTCACTAGACAAGACGAGGTGGTCAAGCTTCAAAAGATCCGGGAAAATGCTGAAATTCTAGTGGCACTTGGCTCATGTGCTTGCTTTGGTGGAGTAGCCCAGTTAAAAAACCGTTTTAACGATATGGAATGGGTGAAAAAAGAGGTTTACGGCGATTATCCCATTGATACTCAGCAGGCGCGTCCTTTATCCGCTGAGGTAAAGGTGGATTTGGAAATATATGGCTGCCCGATTAAAAAGGAAGAGGTGGAGCGGATCGTGGTCGACTTGTTGGTGGGTAAAGCCATTACCCATCCAAAGTATCCGGTGTGTATGGAATGTAAGGCCAATGAAAATATTTGTCTCTTTGATCTGGGAGAGCCTTGTCTCGGACCAGTTACCAGGGGAGGTTGTGATAGTTGGTGTCCTAATAGTCGGATGGGATGTTGGGGGTGTCGCGGACCGGCGGAGGCGGCCAATATGGATCAGATGATAAAGATTATGGCCCGTCATGGTATTTCCCGTGAGACCATGCTCGATCGTTTGGAATGCTTTGGCGGTTTTGCCGGATATGTGGAAGAAATGCGTACTGATGAAACTAACGAAGACATACAAGGAAACAGTGAATGAAGGTTGTTAACCTGGATGTAAATATAAGCCACCTCACTAGGGTAGAAGGGCACGGAAATATAACAATTCGTATTCAAGATGGTAAGCTGATGGAGGCGAGATGGGATGTGGTGGAAACGCCAAGATTTTTCGAGGCCATGTTGGTGGGAAAAAAATGGGATAATGCGCCCTATATTTGCGGTCGTATTTGCGGTATCTGCTCCATCGGCCACACCTTGGCTTCTATCCGGGCGGTGGAAAATGGTTTTGGGATTATTCCCACTGAGCAAACAAATAAGTTGCGACTTCTACTCAAGCACATGGAAACCTTGCAGAGCCATATATTACATCTTTATTTTTTAGTGGCTCCAGATTTTGTTAATACCGGTTCTGTGTTACCTCTTCTAGAGACTGACCCCGATGTGGTACAACGGGCTGCTCGACTCAAGCTATTGGCCAATGATGCTTGTGATATTATCGGCGGTCGGCGGCTTCATCCCACTCGTACCGTGGTGGGTGGTTTCACTATGCTGCCGGAGAAACGGCAGCTGGAAGGGATTCGGCAACGCTTGGTTGCCGTGGGGGAAGATTTGCAGCAAACCGTGGAACTTTTTTCATCCTTTGATGTTCCTAATTTTATAAGGGAAACTGAATTTGTTTCTTTAAAGGGTTCTAACAGGTACCCCTTTATCGGTGGGGAGTTGGTCTCTACGGATGGGGTTTTGCAACCTGAAGATGAGTATCAAACAATGACCAATGAATATATGGTTGATCACTCAACTTCCAAATGGTCGAAACTCTCAAGGAATAGTTTTGCAGTGGGGGCTTTGGCTCGGCTTAATAATAATTTTGATTTTCTTCATCCTAATGCAAAAACGGTTGCCGCTCACTTGGGCCTGGCTTCGGTCAATCATAATCCTTTTATGAACAATGTTGCTCAGCTCGTAGAATGCGTACATGTGGTT
>Ga0224507_10000670_pt1 | contig 13297 bp, 9 predicted proteins | sample SF_Jan12_sed_USG_3_FD_170159 | JGI IMG/M metagenome (GOLD analysis project Ga0224507, IMG submission 170159) | Sediment microbial communities from San Francisco Bay, California, United States - SF_Jan12_sed_USGS_13 | ecosystem: Environmental > Aquatic > Marine > Sediment | place: USA: California...
CCTATTAATTTTCGTCTTCCATTTCTTCTTTAGAACCTACCAAAATACGATCGTATTCTTTTAATCCTGTTCCGGCCGGAATTCGTTTACCAACAATTACATTTTCTTTTAATCCATCTAAGAAATCAACTTTACCAGCTACGGCTGCTTCATTCAACACTTTAGTAGTTTCTTGGAAAGAAGCTGCTGATATGAATGATTTCGTTTGTAAAGATGCTCTTGTAATACCTTGTAAAATCTGATCTGCTGTTGCAGGATTTGCATCACGAGCTATTACTAATTTCTTATCAGCACGTTTTAGTTTAGAATTTTCATCTCTTAATAAACGAGCAGAAACTAATTGTCCTTCTTGTAAATCATCTGAATCACCTCTATCTTCAACTACTTTCATTCCAAATATTTTATCATTTTCTTCGATAAAATCGTTCTTGTGAACTAATTGATTTTCAAGGAATAATGTGTCTCCAGAATCAATAATACGTACTTTACGCATCATTTGACGAACGATTACTTCGTAATGTTTATCATTAATTTTAACCCCTTGTAAACGATAAACTTCTTGAATTTCATTTACAATATATTCTTGAACTTTTGATGGTCCTTGAATAGTTAAAATATCTGTTAAAGTAATAGCTCCATCTGATAATGGCATACCGGCTTTGATATAATCATTATCTTGTACCAGCACTTGATTTGATAATTTTACCAAATATTTACGTACATCACCAGTTCTTGATTCTACAATTATTTCACGGTTACCACGTTTAATTTTACCTAAAGTTACAACTCCATCAATTTCAGAAACTACTGCTGGATTTGAAGGATTACGAGCTTCAAATAATTCTGTTACTCTTGGTAATCCACCTGTAATATCTCCTGCTTTTCCTGATTTTCTTGGAATTTTTACTAAGATTTTTCCAGCTTTAATTTTATCACCTTCATTTACCATTAAGTGAGAACCTACCGGTAAATTGTAAGATTTCAATATTTCACCGCCTTTTCCTTCAACGATTAATGATGGAATTAGTTTTTTATTTTTAGATTCTACAATAACCGTTTCTTGGAATCCTGTTTGTTCATCAATTTCTACTATATAGTTTACACCTCTTTCGATACTGTCAAAACTCACTTTACCAGCAAATTCGGAAACTATAACCCCGTTGAATGGATCCCATTGACAAATTACATCTCCTCTTTTAATTTCTGATTTATCAGAAACAGAAAGGGTAGAACCGTAAGGAATGTTATTTGAACTTAAGGTGATTCCTGTTTTTGAATCAATAATTTTTATTTCAGATGTTCTTGAAACAATAATATTGATTTTGTTTCCAGCATTATCCTCACCTTCAACAGTTTGTACATCTTCAAATTCTAATTTACCATTAAACTTAGCTATAACTTTATTATCTTCAGAAATATTACCAGCTACCCCTCCAACGTGGAACGTTCTTAAGGTTAACTGTGTACCAGGTTCTCCAATAGATTGAGCAGCAATAACTCCTACTGATTCACCACGTTGAACCATTTTCTTAGATGATAAACTTTGTCCGTAACATTTTGCGCATATACCTTGAGTAGATTCACAAGTTAAGGCAGAACGTACCACAACACTTTCTACAGCTGAAGCTGATATTTTTTCAACAATTTCATCGGTAATTTCTTGACCTGCAGTTACTAATAGTTCATCAGTAATAGGGTCATAAACATCATGTAAAGAAACACGTCCGTGAATTCTCTCTCCTAAAGATTCAACAATTTCTTGATTTTTCTTCAATGGAGAAACTTCTACACCTCTCAATGTTTCACAATCTGTTTCGGTAATGATAACATCTTGGGCAACATCCACCAAACGACGAGTTAAATAACCCGCATCCGCCGTTTTAAGAGCAGTATCTGCAAGTCCTTTACGAGCACCGTGAGTTGAAATAAAGTATTCTAAAATGGATAATCCTTCTTTAAAGTTTGAAAGAATTGGATTTTCAATAATTTCGCCACCGGCAGATGTCGATTTTTTTGGTTTTGCCATCAAACCACGCATCCCTGTTAACTGACGAATTTGTTCTTTAGAACCCCTTGCACCAGAATCTAGCATCATATATACTGAGTTAAATCCTTGTTGGTCTTCACGTAGACGCTTCATCGAAAGTTCTGTTAAACGGTTGTTGGTTGAACTCCAAATATCAATAACCTGGTTGTAACGCTCTTTATTGGTTAACATACCCATGTTGTAGTTGGCTCTAATTCCATCTACTTGTTCAACAGCATCATTAATCATTTGCACTTTTTCTTTAGGGATAATGATATCACCTAAACTGAAAGATAAACCACCTTGGAATGCAAAACGGAATCCCATATCTTTTATATCATCCAAGAATTTTCCTGCTGTAGGAACATCGGTTAAATTTAATATCTTACCGATAATATCTCTCAAAGATTTTTTAGTTAATACCTCATTGATATAACCTGCTTTTTCTGGTACAACCTCATTAAATAAAACTCTACCAACGGTTGTTTCAATAATTTTAGTAACTAATTCTCCTTTTTCATTTAAATCTTTTGTTCTTACTTTTATTCTTGCATTTAAGTTAACTGCTTTTTCATTAAAAGCAATTTGAACTTCTTCAGGAGCATAAAATGTAAGTCCTTGACCTTTTACGGTGTGATCTGGTGTTGATAAACGCTCTTTTGTCATGTAGTACAAGCCAAGAACCATATCCTGAGACGGAACCGTAATTGGAGCACCATTAGCAGGGTTAAGGATATTGTGCGATGCTAACATTAACAATTGACACTCTAAAATTGCTTCCGGACCTAAAGGAAGGTGAACCGCCATTTGGTCACCATCAAAGTCGGCGTTAAAAGCCGTACACACTAATGGGTGCAATTGTATTGCTTTTCCTTCAATTAATTTTGGTTGGAAAGCCTGTATTCCTAAACGGTGAAGTGTTGGAGCACGATTCAGTAATACCGGATGTCCTTTCAATACATTTTCTAGAATATCCCAAACTACCGGCTCTCTTTTATCAATAATTTTTTTAGCAGATTTTACTGTTTTTACAATTCCTCTCTCTATTAATTTTCTAATAATAAAAGGTTTGTATAACTCAGCTGCCATATCTTTTGGCAATCCGCATTCATATAATTTTAAATCTGGACCTACAACAATTACCGAACGAGCAGAATAATCAACACGTTTTCCTAATAAGTTTTGACGGAAACGACCTTGTTTTCCTTTTAAGGAATCTGAAAGTGATTTTAAAGCTCTGTTTGATTCTGTTTTAACTGCAGATGCTTTTCTTGTATTGTCGAATAAGGAATCTACCGATTCTTGTAACATACGTTTTTCATTACGTAAAATCACTTCTGGAGCTTTAATTTCTACCAATCGTTTTAGACGATTGTTTCTTATTATTACTCTACGGTATAAATCATTTAAATCTGACGTTGCAAAACGACCTCCATCAAGCGGCACCAATGGGCGCAATTCTGGCGGAATGATTGGAATCACTTTTAAGATCATCCATTCAGGTTTATTCTCACGATTTTTTTGAGACTCTCTAAAAGATTCAACTACATTTAATCTTTTTAAAGCTTCATTTTTACGTTGTTTAGACGTTTCAATATTAGCTTTGTGTCTCAATTTATTAGAAAGTTCATCAAGATTGATACGCGCCAACAAATCAATTAAACATTCCGCTCCCATTTTAGCAATGAACTTATTGGGGTCAAAATCATCTAAATATTGATTGTCTTGTGGTAAAGCATCAATAATATCAAGGTATTCTTCTTCAGTTAAGAAATCCATTTTCTTTAATGGTTCTCCTTCAGCATTTTTTACTCCAGCTGGCTGAATTACTACATAACGCTCGTAGTAAATGATCATATCTAATTTCTTAGATGGTAATCCTAATAAATAACCAATTTTATTTGGAAGCGATCTAAAATACCAAATGTGAGCGATAGGCACCACTAAATTGATGTGTCCTATACGATCTCTTCGTACTTTTTTTTCTGTTACTTCAACACCGCAGCGGTCACAAACAATTCCTTTATAACGAATTCGTTTGTATTTTCCACAAGCACATTCAAAGTCTTTTACTGGACCGAATATTCTTTCGCAGAAAAGTCCGTCACGCTCTGGTTTGTGAGTACGATAATTAATAGTTTCCGGTTTTAAAACTTCACCTCTTGATGCTTCAAGAATAGATTCTGGTGATGCTAAACCAATGGAAATCTTATTAAATTTTTTTACAGTGTATTTATCGGTTTGTTTTGCCATAATTATGGTATCGATTGAGTATGTAAAAAGGTTAAAAACTGCGAAGTCTGTTTTGCTTCGCAGTTTATAAATAATATTATTCTTCTAATCTGATGTCTAATCCAAGACCTTTAAGTTCATGCATCAATACATTGAATGATTCTGGTAAACCTGGTTCTGGCATAGCTTCTCCTTTTACGATTGATTCGTACGTTTTAGCTCTACCCATAACATCATCAGATTTTACGGTTAAGATTTCTCTCAATGTACTTGAAGCTCCATATGCTTCTAGTGCCCAAACCTCCATCTCTCCAAAACGTTGACCTCCAAATTGTGCTTTACCACCTAATGGTTGTTGTGTAATTAAAGAGTATGGTCCGATTGAACGAGCGTGCATTTTGTCATCAATCATGTGACCTAATTTAATCATATAGATAACACCAACAGTTGCTGCTTGGTCAAAACGTTCACCTGTACCACCATCATAAAGATAGGTATGTCCAAATTGCGGTACTCCGGCTTCTTCTGTTAAGGTATTAATTTGATCTAAAGTAGCTCCATCAAAAATAGGAGTTGCATAAGTGCGTCCTAATTTTTGACCAGCCCAACCAAGTACTGTTTCATAAATCTGACCGATGTTCATACGAGATGGTACTCCAAGTGGATTTAAAACGATATCAACCGGTGTTCCATCTTCTAAGAACGGCATGTCTTCTGCTCTTACGATACGTGCAACAATACCTTTGTTACCATGACGTCCAGCCATTTTATCTCCAACTTTCAGTTTTCGTTTTTTAGCGATATAAACTTTCGCTAATTTTACGATTCCTGCTGGTAATTCATCTCCAATTGACAAGGTAAATTTCTCGCGTTTTAATACTCCTTGAAGATCATTTAACTTAATCTTGTAGTTATGAATTAACTCATTGATTAATTTATTTACATGTTCATCAGTTGTCCAAGCACCTTTAGTTAAGTGAATGAAATCTACGGTACCTTGAAGCATTTTCTGAGTGAATTTTTTTCCTTTAGGGAATATTTCTTCACCTGAATCATTAACAACTCCTTGAGAAGTTTTACCATTAACAAGTTCAAATAACTTATCAATTAATCTATCTCTAAGTTGTTCATAATCTACAGCGTATTTTGCATCAAGTTTAGAAGATTCATCTTTCTCTCGAGTGCGTTTTGTTTTATCTTTAGTAGCTCTTTGGAATAATTTCTTATCGATAACAACTCCACTTAACGAAGGTGTTGCTTTTAATGATGCATCTTTTACATCACCAGCTTTATCACCAAAAATAGCTCTTAATAATTTTTCCTCAGGTGTTGGGTCAGATTCCCCTTTTGGTGTAATTTTTCCTATTAATATATCACCAGGTTTTACTTCAGCACCAATACGAATCATACCATTTTCATCAAGGTCTTTCGTAGCTTCTTCACTAACATTAGGAATATCATTGGTCAATTCTTCTTCACCTAATTTGGTATCTCGAACGTCTAACGAATACTCATCAATATGTATTGAGGTGAAAACGTCTTCACGAACTACTCTTTCAGAAATTACAATAGCATCCTCGAAGTTAAAACCTTTCCATGGCATAAATGCCACTTTTAAGTTTCTACCTAAAGCTAACTCACCATTTTGTGTTGCATATCCTTCACAAAGAACTTGACCATTTTCAACTCTATCACCTTTTTTTACAATAGGTTTAAGGTTTATGGTAGTTCCTTGATTTGTTTTCTGGAATTTTATTAAGCTATATACTTTTTCATCCACATCAAAACTTACCATTCTTTCTTCATCAGTACGATCGTATTTAATGGTAATTTTTTCTGCATCAACATATACTACTACTCCTTTTCCTTCTGCATTGATTAAGATACGTGAATCTTTTGCAATTCTTCTCTCTAAACCTGTTCCTACAATTGGAGCTTCCGGTTTTAATAATGGAACTGCCTGACGCATCATGTTAGATCCCATTAACGCACGGTTAGCATCATCATGTTCCAAAAATGGAATTAAGGATGCCGAAATGGAAGCAATTTGATTAGCAGAAACGTCCATGTAATTAACTTCTTTGTTATTTACTACAGGGAAATCTCCTTCTTCTCTTACAATTACTCTTTCTTCAATAAAAGAACCATCTTCATTCATTGGTAAGTTAGACTGCGCAATTTTTTTACCTTCTTCCTCTTCTGCACTTAAGAAAACTGGTTCATCAGCAATGTTTACTTTTCCGTCTGAAACAGTTCGATAAGGGGTTTCTATAAAACCTAAGTTATTTACTTTAGCATATACCGATAGTGAAGAAATTAAACCAATATTCGGCCCCTCAGGAGTTTCAATTGGACACATACGACCATAGTGCGTAAAGTGAACGTCACGAACCTCAAAACCAGCTCTTTCACGCGAAAGTCCACCTGGCCCTAGAGCTGATAAACGACGTTTATGAGTAATCTCAGCAAGTGGATTTGTTTGATCCATAAACTGTGACAACTGATTGGTTCCAAAGAAAGAATTAATTACAGATGATAATGTTTTAGCATTAATCAAATCTATAGGCGTAAACACCTCATTATCACGAACATTCATACGTTCGCGAATAGTACGAGCCATTCTTGATAAACCTACTGCAAATTGAGAAGCTAATTGTTCACCTACTGTTCTAACACGACGGTTAGATAAGTGATCAATATCATCTACCTCTGCTTTTGAATTTATAAGCTCGATTAAATATTTTATAATTGTAATAATATCAACTTTAGTTAATACCATTGCATTGCTATTACCATCAAGGTTTAGCTTTTTATTCATTCTAAAACGACCAACTTCACCTAAATTATAACGTTGTTCTGAAAAGAATAATTTATCAATTACGCCTTTAGCAGTTTCAAAGTCTGGTGGTTCAGCATTACGCAATTGACGATAGATATGTTCAACTGCTTCTTTTTCTGAGTTTGTTGGATCTTTTTGTAAAGTATTATGGATAATTGCATAATCAGAAGCTAACATATCTTCTTTGTGAAGAAGTATTGTTTTTACATCAGCATCAACTATTTCATCAATATGATCTTTTTCGATAATGGTATCGCGATCAAAAATAATTTCATTTCTTTCAATAGACACCACTTCTCCAGTATCTTCATCAACGAAATCTTCAATCCATGTTTTAAGAACACGGGCAGCAATTTTTCTGCCTATATATTTTTTAAGTCCACTTTTTGAAACTTTGATTTCTTCTGCAAGATCAAATATTTCTAAAATGTCTTTATCTCTTTCAAATCCGATTGCTCTAAATAATGTAGTAACTGGAAGTTTTTTCTTACGATCGATGTAAGCATACATTACTTGGTTAATATCTGTAGCAAATTCTATCCAAGAACCTTTAAAAGGAATTACTCTTGCAGAATATAATTTAGTACCATTCGCATGGAAAGATTGCCCAAAAAACACACCAGGAGAACGGTGCAATTGAGAAACCACAACCCTTTCGGCGCCATTGATAACGAAAGTACCACTATGCGTCATATAAGGAATTGTTCCTAAATAAACATCTTGAACAATCGTTTCAAAATCAATATGCTCTGGATCTGTACAATACAGTTTTAAGCGTGCTTTAAGCGGAACGCTATGAGTTAAGCCTCTTTCTATACACTCTTTAATAGTATATCTTGGAGGGTCCACAAAATAATCCAAAAACTCTAAAACAAAATTGTTTCTAGTATCTTGTATTGGGAAGTTATCAGTAAAAGTTTTGTATAAGCCTTCATCAGATCTTTCATCAGCTTTTGTTTGTAGCTGGAAAAAATCTTGAAAAGATTTGATTTGAATATCAAGAAAATCTGGATATTCTGTAAACAATTTTGCAGATGCAAAGCTTATTCTTTCGGTTGTATTATTCGTTGCCAAAGGACGCAAAATTTAAATTAATAGTCTGATAAATTTATGTGCGAATATATACGCAAAATGGTTTAGGTCTAAGGATGTCAATTTCCTAAGACCTAAACCTTGAGTTTTAAGCTCTGTTAAGGCTTATTTAAGCTCAACTTCAGCTCCTGCTTCTTCAAGAGCTTTTTTAAGACCTTCAGCCTCTTCTTTTGATATTCCTTCTTTAACTGCAGATGGAGCGTTATCAACTACATCTTTAGCTTCTTTTAATCCTAAACCAGTTAATTCTTTAACTAATTTCACAACTGCTAACTTAGATGCACCAGCTGATTTTAAGATTACATTGAATTCTGATTGCTCTTCTACAGCTTCTACCTCAGCGCTAGCTGCTGGTCCAGCAACTGCTACTGCAGCAGCAGGCTCAATACCATATTCATTTTTTAAAATATCGGCTAACTCGTTTACTTCTTTTACAGTTAAATTAACAAGTTGTTCTGCGAATTGTTTTAAATCTGCCATTTTGTTTTCGTTTTTAATTTTATTATTAGTTTTATTTAGTGCTAATTATTTATCAGATAAAGTCTTAAGGATACCTGAAATTTTTTGTCCACCTGACTGTAATGCTGAAATAACATTTTTAGCAGGTGATTGTAATAATCCAACAATTTCTCCAATAAGTTGTTCTTTTGATTTTAAGTTTACAAGAGCGTCTAATTGATCGTCTCCAACATAAACTGATTCAAGAACCCACGCTCCTTTTAAAATTGGCTTAGCCGATTTTTTACGAAACTCTTTAATTACTTTTGCAGGTGAATTGCTGTTTTCAGAAATCATCATAGATGTATTACCTTTTAATGTTAAAGGTAAATCACCAAAATCTTTTCCTGATTGTTCCATTGCTTTTGCAAGCAAAGTGTTTTTAACTACTGCTAAAGACACATCAGCTTTAAAACATGCTCTTCTTAAGTTAGAAGTAGTTAATGCATTTAATCCTGATATATCTGCTAAGTAGATATTATTGCTTTCAGCTAATTTGGCTGTTAAATCTTCAATTACTCTTGATTTTTCCTCTCTGTTCATACGTATACGTTTTAACGGCCTTTTATACTGATTTAGCATCAATAGCAACTCCCGGACTCATAGTACTTGATAAGTAAATACTTTTGATATAAGTTCCTTTTGCCGCTGTTGGTTTAAGTTTAACAATGGTATGAATAATTTCTTGTGCATTTTCAACAATTTGATCAACACCAAACGCTACTTTTCCAATTGCTGCATGTACATTACCATGTTTATCTACTTTAAAGTCGATTTTACCTGCTTTTACCTCTTGTACTGCTTTACCTATTTCCATAGTTACAGTACCAGTTTTTGGGTTTGGCATTAAACCACGTGGTCCTAATATACGACCTAGTGGACCTAATTTACCCATAACACTTGGCATAGTTACGATAACATCAACATCTGTCCATCCTTCTTTTATTTTTTGAAGGTAATCATCTAATCCCACATAATCTGCACCAGCTTCTTTAGCTTCTGCTTCTTTATCTGGGGTTACTAATGCTAATACTTTTACATCTTTTCCGGTTCCGTGAGGTAAAGTTACTACCCCTCTAACCATTTGATTTGCTTTTCTTGGATCTACTCCTAATCTGATTGCAATATCAACAGATGCATTAAAATTAACACTTGTAATTTCTTTTATTAAAGCTGAAGCATCTTTTAAAGTATATTGCTTAGTGCTATCTACTTTAGCTGTTGCCTCTTTTTGCTTTTTAGTTAATTTCGCCATTTTATTTTATTATAAAATTTACACTGGAGGATTACCTTTAACAGTAATTCCCATTGATCTTGCAGTACCTGCAATCATTAACATTACCGATTTCATTGTAAATGCATTTGAATCTTGCATCTTATCTTCAGCTATTGCTTGGATTTGATCCCAAGTTACACTAGCCACTTTTTTTCGGTTTGGTTCTCCTGAACCAGTTTTTAATTTAGCCGCTTCTAATAATTGTATAGCTGCTGGTGGTGTTTTAACAACAAAGTCAAACGATTTATCTTTAAACACCGTAATTGCTACGGGTAAAATTTTACCTGGTCTGTCTTGAGTTCTAGCATTGAATTGCTTACAGAACTCCATGATGTTAACACCGGCAGCACCTAAAGCAGGCCCAACAGGTGGAGATGGATTCGCTGCTCCACCTTTCACTTGTAATTTTACTACTTTGAATACTTCTTTTGCCATTTTTTGTACTTAAATTCGATATTTATGTGGAAGCAAAAATACCGACGATTATTTATGTAACACTTATATTTTCTCTACCTGCATAAAACTTAGCTCTAATGGAGTTTTTCTTCCGAAGATTTTTACCATTACTTCTAGTTTACGTTTTTCATCATTAACTTTTTCAACTGTACCGTCGAAACCGTTAAATGGACCATCAATTACTTTAACAGTTTCACCCATTACAAACGGAATAATAACGTTTTCATTTTGAATAGCTAATTCATCAACCTTACCTAGCATTCTGTTTATTTCAGATTTACGCATTGGTACGGGTTCACCACCTCTTGTTTCTCCCAAGAATCCAATAACTCCTGGAATACTTTTGATAATATGAGGTATTTCACCACTCAAGTTAGCTTCAATCATAATATAACCAGGAAAGTATACTTTTTCCTTGTTAATTTTTTTTCCTTCTCTAATTTGAATGACTTTTTCTGTAGGCACCAAAACTTGCTTAATGTAATCGTTTATTCCTAAACGAGACACTTCATTTTCAATATAGGTCTTAACTTTATTTTCTTGACCACCAATTGCTCTTACTACATACCATTTCAATACTGAATCAGTCATATCTTTATGTCTTTAGAATAGTTTAAAATATTCTCCTAAACCTAATTGAAATAATTTATCAATACCAAAAATCAGTAATGCAAAAATAGTTGAAAAAACAGCTACTACTACAGTCGATTTCTGAGCTTCTTCCCAAGATATCCATGTTACCTTAGAATTTAACTCGTCAAAAGATTCTTTTATGTAATTAATTATATTCATCTTTCTTGTTTTGCACGGGTGGAGAGACTCGAACTCCCGACACCTGGTTTTGGAGACCAGTGCTCTACCAACTGAGCTACACCCGTAAATGGTAGGTGCTCCCTTTAAAAAGAAGCACCTAAAATTTACTTTATAATTCCAATGAAATTAATCTAAAATTTCAGTTACTTGGCCAGCTCCAACTGTTCTACCACCCTCACGGATTGCAAAACGAAGTCCTACGTTCAAAGCAATTGCTTGGTGTAATTCAACGTGAATTGTTAAGTTATCACCTGGCATTACCATTTCTACTCCTGCTGGTAAAGTAATAGTACCAGTTACGTCAGTTGTACGAACATAAAATTGTGGACGGTAATTATTATGGAATGGAGTGTGACGTCCACCTTCTTCTTTTTTCAAGATATAAACCTCAGCTTTAAATTTAGCATGTGGTTTAACTGATTTTGGTTTACAGATAACCATACCTCTAGTGATGTCTTCTTTTGCAACACCTCTTAATAGGATACCTACGTTATCTCCAGCTTCACCTCTATCTAATATTTTACGGAACATCTCAACTCCAGTAACAACAGAAGTTAATTTTTCAGCTCCCATACCAATAATTTCAACAGCGTCTCCTGTATTAGCTACTCCAGTTTCAATTCTACCAGTAGCAACTGTTCCACGACCTGTAATTGAGAATACATCCTCAACAGGCATTAAGAATGGTTTGTCAACATCACGAGGAGGTAATTCAATCCAATTATCACAAGCATCCATTAAATCTTCAACAGTTTTAACCCATTTTGGCTCACCGTTTAAAGCACCTAATGCAGATCCTTGAATTACTGGTGTGTTATCTCCATCGTATTCATAGAAAGAAAGTAATTCTCTAATTTCCATTTCAACTAATTCTAATAACTCCTCATCATCAACCATATCCACTTTATTCATGAATACAACTAATCTAGGAATACCTACCTGACGACCTAATAAGATATGCTCACGAGTTTGTGGCATTGGTCCGTCTGTAGCAGCTACAACGATAATTGCACCGTCCATTTGAGCAGCACCTGTTACCATGTTTTTAACGTAATCCGCGTGACCTGGACAGTCAACGTGTGCGTAATGACGATTAGCTGTAGAATATTCTACGTGTGCAGTATTAATTGTAATACCTCTTTCTTTTTCTTCTGGTGCGTTGTCAATAGATGAAAAATCTCTATATTCAGACAAACCTTTTGATGCCAATACCTGTGTGATAGCAGCAGTCAAAGTAGTTTTACCGTGGTCTACGTGCCCAATTGTACCAATATTCATGTGTGGTTTTGAGCGATCAAATGTTTGCTTTGCCATGATTGTTAATTTTAATTTTTAGTTTAATATATTTAGTGTTATTTTATTCATTTGTTGATGTAAAGGTAATAAAAAAGAGCCAATGACGGGAATTGAACCCGTGACCTTTTCCTTACCAAGGAAACACTCTACCCCTGAGCTACACCGGCTTAAAATAGAGCGGGAGACGAGGCTCGAACTCGCGACAACCAGCTTGGAAGGCTGGAGCTCTACCAACTGAGCTACTCCCGCAATAATAAAAAGTGGTGAGAGGAGGATTCGAACCTCCGAAACTTTCGTAGCAGATTTACAGTCTGCCCTCGTTGGCCACTTGAGTATCTCACCAATTTCTTCAAAGAACGAGCCGATGGAGGGACTCGAACCCACGACCTGCTGATTACAAATCAGCTGCTCTAGCCAGCTGAGCTACATCGGCATTACACATAACTTATGTGTTTCCGCTATTTCTAACGGTGTGCAAATGTAAAACGATTTATTATTTTAACAAAACTTTTTTCTAATATTTTTATATTTTTTTTACAGTATCGGATTTAGGTTTTAATTTTTTTTTAAGAAGCATTCGCTTTAACGAATCTATTGATAGATTGATTCCCTCTTCAAAGTGCTTACATTCCTTTTTTACAACGAATTCATCACCAGGTATATTGGTCTTAATTTCAATAACTTTATTTTCTTTTTCACTAACATTCTGGACTTTTAAAAAAACTTCAGCTTCTACTATTTTATCAAAATATTTTTCTAAGGAAGAAAC
>Ga0224507_10000671_pt1 | contig 13289 bp, 11 predicted proteins | sample SF_Jan12_sed_USG_3_FD_170159 | JGI IMG/M metagenome (GOLD analysis project Ga0224507, IMG submission 170159) | Sediment microbial communities from San Francisco Bay, California, United States - SF_Jan12_sed_USGS_13 | ecosystem: Environmental > Aquatic > Marine > Sediment | place: USA...
GAATCTTATAGTTATCAGGAACCCCGAGGTTTTCACGAATCAGATATTCGGCTTCATCGGTTACCGCCATAAACTCCTTACTGCGGTGGCTCAGTTCGATCAGGCCTATTCCCTTATCATTGAAGTTAACAATGTCCTTTGCAGCCTGCTGAAGAACAGGGTAGGGCAGGGTTGAAGGCCCCGGGCTGAAATTGTAAATCCTTTCAGGCATATCTCATTCTCCTTAACAATATTTATAAAAATTTCAGCTACTTATAATTTTAATACGTAATAAAACCCGCTAAGGGTTTGGCAAGGATTGCCGTAAAGCTTCATAAAGAACAATGCCGGCAGACATCGCCAGATTAAGACTGCGGATATTGTTGTTCCTCATGGGGATGGTATAACAACGGTCTTTGTACAGTGCAATAATTTCTTCAGGCAGTCCTTTGGTCTCTTTACCGAAAATTATATAACTTCCAGGCTGAAAATTCGCCTCAAAATAAGGACGATCAACTTTGGTCGTAAAAAAAAATATCTGCCGTTCATCGCACGACTCAAGAAAAACGTCAAAACTCTTCCAATAACGAATATCGACATAGGACCAGTAGTCCAGACCGGCACGTTTCAGGTGCTTGTCGTCAACGCTGAAGCCCAGAGGATGCACAAGGTGGAGAACGGTATCTGTTGCGCCGCATAACCGGGCTATTGACCCTGTATTAGGCGGTATTTGAGGCTCAACAAGCACAATATGAAAAGGATCGTCCGTCATGTCCCGACTCGTCGGAAAAGTATAATTTAAGGAATTGTTCAAAGTACGCACCATATGTACTGAGTATCGAATGCGGTTGCAAATTTAAAAATACGTTTTAAACTATAAAGTTCTGTTTATTTGCTTATTTTGCACAAGATTAATTTTTTTATATAACTAAACCATGGCACTCATTGTACAGAAATTCGGTGGTACTTCAGTCGGCAGCACGGATAAGATAAAAGCTGTCGTTCAAAGGGTACTTAAAAAACATCAACAGGGACACCAGATGGTCGTCGTTCTGTCTGCGATGTCCGGTGAAACTGACCGTTTGATAGCATTGGCCCGTGATATTCAGCAGATTCCGGATCTCCGGGAAATGGACATGCTGCTCTCGACAGGTGAACAGGTCACTATTGCTCTTTTTGCGATGGCGATAAAGGAGGCGGGGTTCAATGCCGTTTCACTGCTTGGAGACCAGGTTCGTATCCAGACGAACAGGATGCACACCAAGGCGAGGATAAAAAACATTGATACAGACCTCGTGCGCGAACATCTCAACAATGGCAGAATAGTAACTATAGCCGGTTTTCAGGGTGTCACGGATGACGGTGATATAACGACACTCGGTCGCGGTGGTTCAGATACCACTGCTGTCGCTCTTGCCGCGGTTCTTAATGCAGATGCCTGTGAGATTTTTACCGATGTTGAGGGTGTTTATACAACAGATCCCAACATTTGTTCAAAGGCCCGCAAAATAGATTATATTTCCTATGACGAAATGCTTGAGCTCGCGAGCCTCGGTGCAAAGGTGCTTGATATACGATCAGTCGGTCTTGCAAAACGGTACAAAGTACCATTGCATGTTCGGTCAACTTTTTCTGAAAATGAAGGAACCTGGGTTGTTGAGGAGGATAAAATTATGGAATCCATGCTGGTTTCCGGTATAACCTATAATAAAAATGAAGCGCGTATAACGATTAATAAAGTCCCTGACCAGCCGGGAGTTGCGGCAAAAATTTTTCTGCCTATTTCTGATGCAGGTGTTGTTGTTGATATGATCATTCAGAATACCAGAGCCGGTGACCTTACGGACATGACCTTTACCGTCATACGCAGCGATTATGACCGGGCGATGCAGTTACTGCAGGTGATTGCACGCGATATTAACGCCGAATCCGTCACTGGCGCCCAGAATATTGCCAAGGTCTCCATAGTCGGAGTCGGTATGCGGAATCACTCTGGTATTGCCTCGACCATGTTCCACATCCTGGCAAAAGAGGGTATCAATATTATGATGATATCTACATCTGAGATCAAAGTTTCATGTATAATTGAAGAAAAATATACGGAACTGGCCGTCCGGGCGCTGCATGATGCTTTTGCCCTGGATATGGAGAACATCCCACAGAGAGAAGAGATAGAATAACCCGGCAGGGCGCAGCCGGATAAAAACATCTTCCTCACAAGAGTTATGACATGAAAATAGAAATATACGACACAACGCTTCGTGACGGCACGCAGGCGGAAAATTTCAATCTGTCCGTTGAAGACAAAGTCAGGATTACCAGACAGCTTGATACATTCGGCATCGATTTTATTGAAGGCGGCTGGCCGGGTTCAAATCCACTTGCAGTCGAATATTTCAAAAAGATGCGGAATATTTCACTCAAACAGGCCAAGTTGTCTGCTTTTGGTTCTACAAGGCATTTTAAGAATCCGCCTGATAAGGATCCGAACATCCTGGCACTTATTGATGCCAAAACCCCGGCAATTACTATTTTCGGTAAAAGCTGGGATGTGCATGTCCATGATGCCCTCAGGATTGGGCTTGATGATAACCTGCAGATCATTGAGGATTCTCTGGCTTACCTCAAAAATCATGTTGAAGTGCTTCTGTACGATGCCGAACATTTTTTTGACGGCTTCAAGAAAAACCGGGACTATGCGCTCACAACCTTGGAAAGAGCCGTTCTCGGAGGAGCAGAGACGCTTGTTTTATGCGACACGAATGGCGGAACCCTGCCTCACGAAATAGCACCGATCGTAGAACAGGTCAAAAACTTCCTGAAAGAAAAAAAAATGGAAGTCAAGCTGGGAATTCATTCTCATAATGATTCTGAAACGGCAGTAGCAAACTCTCTGATTGCGGTGTCCCTCGGTGTAACGCAAGTCCAGGGAACTTTCAACGGATTCGGTGAGCGGTGCGGCAACGCCAATTTAACTTCAATCATTCCCGCTCTTATTTTTAAAATGGGGTTGGATTGCAATGTGGCTAAAAACATAGACCGATTATACGAGACATCAAGGTTTATCGATGAACTCGCCAATCTGCCGCATAATCGTTATCAGCCATATGTAGGAGAATCCGCTTTTGCCCATAAGGGAGGCATTCACGTCAGCGCTGTTCAACGGAACCCCTTGACCTATGAGCATATAGAACCGGAAAAAGTCGGCAACATTCGCCGGATACTCATTTCCGACCAGGCAGGCCGTTCAAATATTCTGCATAAAGCAGAGAGATACGGCCTCAAGCTTGATGCCAACGATCCCGTTATTGCTTCGATCGTCAAAGATCTCAAGGAGTTGGAAAATCAGGGATACCAGTATGAAGCAGCTGAGGCAAGCTTTGAGTTGTTGATGCGGAAAGCTCTCGGTCTGCAAAAAAAGTATTTTCAACTGGAAGGGTTGCGGGTCATGAACAACAAATACCAGATGGACAAGCCACCCCTGACCGAAGCCACAATAAGACTTTATGTCGGCGGGAACGAGGTGCATACAGCGTCCATGGGTGACGGTCCTGTTAATGCAATTGACAAAGCCCTGCGCAAGGCTCTTACCCGTTTCTATCCGAATCTGGAAGAGATGGACCTTGTTGACTACAAGGTACGTGTTTTGTCAGGAGAACATGGTACCGGTGCAAAAGTAAGAGTTTTGATTGAAAGCAAGGACAAAAAATGCAGCTGGGGCACGGTCGGCGTGTCTCTTAATATCATCGAGGCAAGCTGGCAGGCACTTGTGGACAGTATAAATTATAAACTCATGAAAGACGAAAAAGAAAAAGGTTGATGCATAATGACCCTTGACAGGGAATGCCGCAAGAAGGACAAGCGTTTGCTTGTCCTTCTTGCGTTTGGGTCCCTTATAATTCTTCTGAACAATAGAGGGATAACGCCACCGGAAAAAACTTTTCTGCAACCGAACTGGCTTGAAATACGAGGGAAAAAGACCATCCTCTACAGATTGTCTAAAACGGAAGATTTACTCATGTTTCGGAAAACGAATAAGATAATGACATTTCTGGCCAGTGATCAAAACACAAAAGTTTTATTTGCCAGGAGAATGACGAAAAACAAGGCGGTTTCAGTGCAAACAGGGACTGCGGAACCTGCTCATCTTTGCGTCATTTCACCCAGGCTTTCCTTTTTCCTGGGACAACGTTTGCCGGTAAATACTGCAAACAGCAGCGAACTTTCCCTCATACCGGGAATAGGTCCCAGTTTAGCGGGGAGTATTATGAAGTATCGCCGGCAAAACGGCAGAATTGACGATATACAGGAGCTTACTGCTGTTCCGGGTATCGGAAGTCTGAGAGCGGAAAAATTAACCCCATTTATCACCTTTAAATAGAAAAGTGTCTCCTGGATACAACAGAGAAATAAACACCCCGGTTATTGTACTGCTTGGCCCTACAGCTGTAGGTAAAACAGCGCTGTCGCTTGAACTGGCTGAGTTGTTTGCCTGCGAAATAGTCAGCGTTGATTCAATGCAGGTGTATCGTTTCATGGACATCGGCACCGCCAAGCCTACTCTTCATGAAAGAGAAAGAATTGTACATCATCTCATTGATATCGTTGATCCTGATGAACAGTACAATTCCGCTCTCTTTGTCGGTGATGCTCTTGAAGCTATCGATGCCATTGCAGCTTCTGGTAAAATTCCCCTGCTTACCGGCGGCACCGGTCTTTACCTGAAAGCGCTGACAGAGGGTTTGTTCGAGATTAAAGGGTCTGAAGATGCATCAATACGGCACCAACTGGCCTCAAGGCTGGAAAAAGAGGGCAGGGATGTACTGTTTCACGAACTTCGAGCCATTGACCCCGAATCAGCCGAAAGGGTCCATATAAACGATACTCAACGCTTAATCCGTGCTCTGGAAATATATCAGTCAACAGGCAAGACATGGTCCGCACACCTTCAGAACCATAGGGGACCGGCGGACAGGTTAGTCAATATGCTGCAAATAGGCTTAACATGTGACCGCCAGGCCCTGTATAAAAGAATAGAGCAACGGACCCTTGCCATGTTTGACAACGGTCTGATCGATGAAGCTGAAACGCTCCAGGAAATGGGTTATTCTCCTGATCTTCCGTCGATGCAGGCGATAGGGTACAGGCATGCAAACAACTACCTGGCAGGTAAATGGAGCAGGGCTGAAGCCATGCATTTGCTTATCCGTGATACCAGGCGCTATGCAAAGCGGCAAATGACCTGGTTATCAAAAAATTCAGCCATTCAATGGTTTGAGAGGGATGACCATCATGGTGTACTGCAAGCTTCAGAGAAATGGCTGGCAGATTTGCAATGAAGAATTCTGCTGAAACGGTAGAAAAAGAAAATATCAGAAAGATTTTGCGAATTTCTCCAGGAATTTAATGGATACCACTTCGTTTCATTACATCAATTCTCCGCCTGACAATGACCTTTGCCAAAAACTCGCGCAGGAGATGAACATTCCCTATGGGGTTGCAGTTCTCCTCTGTCGGAAAGGACTAGGGGACAAAAAGGAGGCATCAGCTTTTCTGTATCCTCGACTTGCGGACCTGCCGTCGCCATTTCTGATGAAAGACATGGACAGAGCCGTCGATTTGGTTCTGCAAACCTATAAGCAGCAGGGCCTGATTCTTATTCATGGTGATTATGACGTGGATGGCATTAGCGGAACAGCTTTACTTTCACTTTTTTTTACAAGTTTGGGTATTACGACAATCTGTTTCCAGCCCAACAGGCTGACAGAAGGGTATGGCCTGCAGAAAAGTATTATTGAACAACATTGCCCTGCAAACAATACGGCTGCGTTGCTGATTACAGTTGACTGCGGTATTTCCGCGCACGATGAAGTATTTTTCGCGAGGGAATCCGGATATAATGTTATTATCACCGATCACCATCTACCACCAGCCACGCTGCCGGAAGCAGAAGCCATTCTTAACCCAAAACAGCAGGAATGCCTTTTCCCGTACGAAGATTTGGCCGGGGTCGGAGTAGCTTTTTTTCTGGCAATGGGGATTCGCAACAGGATGGTTGAACAGGGCCTGATAAACAAGAATAATGCTCCAAAACTTAAGGATTTATTAAGCCTGGTAGCTCTCGGGACCGTTGCCGACGTTATGCCGTTGACCGATATAAACCGGATACTGGTCAAGGCAGGCCTGGAAGTTATCTCTAAACGGTCAGTGCCCTGGACCTGGGCACTCTGTGAGCGTGCAGGTCTAAAAGAGGGGGCGGTTACCGCTGAAAATATTTCCTTTCGTCTGGCACCTCGGATCAATGCTCCAGGAAGACTTGGTGAGCCGGAATCTGCTTTCCGCCTGCTGACGAGTTCCGACACGGTCAATGCCATCGAACTTGCTGACAATCTGGAAACTATCAATCAGGAACGTCGTCAATTGGAACTGGACACCATAGAAAAAGTCCTGCGGGAGTGTACTCTGCAGGACAATAAAGGGTACAGGGGGTTAGTGGTGTATGGCAACTATCATCCTGGAATTATTGGGGTTATTGCATCGAGGATTGTTGACAAGTTTCACAAGCCGGCAATTATTTTCACAGATGATACAACCGGTTCTGACATTCTCAAAGGATCGGGGAGATCTATTGAGCAGATTAACTTATATGAAACACTGAAGGAATGCTCCGACACTCTTATTCAATTTGGCGGCCATGCCATGGCAGCCGGCTTAACCATAAAAAAAGAGGTCTTGCCGCAATTTATCGAAGAATTTAATTTAGCTGTTCCGGAAACAGGAGATTCACCGGATAAATTGCAGGCACGTGTTGTAAATCTCGATTATAATGGTGATAAGTGGGAAATTTTTGACAGCAGGTTTTTCCATTACTATCAATTAATGGAGCCATTCGGCAACGGGAATCCGGAACCGGTTTTTCTTTTGACAAACCAGGAGATGAGCAGAGTAAGTGTAGTTGCCGCACATTTAAAATATTCAGTCAATGTCAATGGAAAAACATTCCGGGGAATCGGATTCGGCATGGCTGATAAATTAAATATGGTACAGAATAATCCGGTAGACCTCCTGTTCAAACTGAGAAAAAATGTTTACAGGGGAGAGGAATATATTGAATTTCATGCCGTTGACATCGTTGCTGCCGAATGACCGGGCACATTATATGTTAATTTTACATAATATATATTATGCGACATTGTATATTTTGCCCCAATAATTTTGCACTTAGGACAACCGGGCTGCGAAATAATAACGGCCTCAACTTCGCCCTGTTGGCATATATTCAATTTTATAGTTTTAAATAGTAGCGGAATTTCATTAATTTAATATTATTAATTCATGTTTTACGTTATTCTGATAAGGAATTGTTTATGACAAATAGAAACATCTACCAGGAACCGCTTGTCAGCCGTTACACAAGCCTCGCCATGCAGGAACTTTTTTCCGAAAAATTTAAGTTTACAACCTGGAGACGATGCTGGGTGGCTCTTGCCGAGGCTCAGCACGAACTTGGCCTGAAACTGGTTACCAGTGAAATGGTTGATGAACTTAAAAGACACCTCCACGATATCGATTACGACCTGGCAACTGACAAGGAAAAAGAGATACGCCATGATGTTATGGCCCATGTTTATACCTATGGCCAGAAGTGCCCTAAAGCTGAACCTATCATTCACCTTGGAGCAACATCACAGTTTGTTGTCTGCAACACTGACCTTATTGTCCAGCGAGAGGCCCTCAAACTCGTCAAAAAAGGACTGGTAAATGTAATTTACAATTTATCGGAGTTTTGCAAAAGGTATGCAGACCTTCCGACCCTCGGGTTTACTCATTACCAGCCTGCCCAGCCCACCACGGTTGGAAAAAGAAATACTCTTTATATCCAGGACCTTCTGATGGATCTTGACTATATCGAACACCTGGCAGGTCAGATCAAGGCAAGGGGTGCCAAAGGGACTGTCGGCACCCAGGCAACATTTCTCGAATTATTTGAGGGTGATCACCACAAAGTACGCGCACTTGATGTTCTGGTTTCTGAAAAACTGGGTTTTGACAAGGTTTTTGCAGTAACTGGGCAGACCTATCCCCGCAAGCTTGATATGAAAACTGCCGAAACACTTGCCGGGATTGGCGCGTCTGCACACAAGTTTGCCGTTGACCTGCGGCTTCTTTCGAACCTCAAGGTTCAGGAGGAGCCTTTTGCCCGGAAACAAGTGGGCAGTTCCGCCATGGCATACAAAAGAAATCCGATGCGCTCCGAAAGGATGACCGGACTGGCGAGAAAACTCATGGGCCTGCCGGCAAATTTCAGCGCAACATCAGCAAATCAATGGTTTGAGAGAACCCTTGATGACTCTGCAATACGAAGGATGGACATGGCTCAGGCATTTCTGTTGACGGATGCCATATTAAAGCTCTACGTTAATATTACTTCAGATATGGTTGTTTATCCGAAACAAATAGAAAAATATTTGACCGAAGAACTCCCCTTTATGGCAACGGAAAAAATACTCATGGCCTGTGTCGAACGGGGAAAAAGCCGCCAGGAAATGCACGAGATTATTCGGGATCACTCGGTTGCAGCAGGACTTACCGTCAAGCAGCAGGGATTAAAAAACGACCTGCTTGAGCGTCTTGCCCAAGATGAACGGATTCCCTTTGAAATTGGCGAGCTCAACGGCTTGGTTGAAAACTATAACGATTTCACCGGTCGCGCCCCGGAACAGACCCGTGAATTCCTAGATGAGACAGTTGCCCATATCCTGGACCGCTATGCGCACATGATCGGCGATACTGATTCCAGTCTCTCGGTGTGACAATAAGCAACCAAATTGAGTTTTTTAATGAATATTGTTTTTTTATTTTTACACGTCATGCCGGCAAAAATATGGTATCTCAAGTTTCTGCTGGAGGGATACGACGGCCTTGCCCTGTTAACAACTATTGACAGAAACAAAGGACTTGTTCGCCTGGCGGTACCTCGCCCCAGATACACGGAGGTCATGCTGCTGCTGGAAAACCTGGCAGGAGAACTTGCAAATAGAGATAATGTATTTTGTTAATTCTATTTTACAAATATATGAAATACCGTATTTATGAGACAACGATTACTTTATATTAAAACTTTTGGCTGCCAGATGAACGAAAGGGATTCTGAGATCATTGAGCAGCTCCTTTATCCGTCTGGCTTTATACCTGCCGCGGAAATGAGCGATGCAGACCTTGTTATCATAAATACCTGCAGCATACGGGCAAAAGCGGAACAGAAAGTGTATAGCCTTCTTGGTCAACTTAGACAGTATAAGCTTAAAAGTCCCGGCATGTTAATTGGTGTTGCCGGTTGTGTTGCACAGCAAGAGGGGCCAGCTATACAGCAACGAATGCCGCATGTTGACATGGTGGTTGGTACACAGCAGATATATCAACTCCCTGAAATGATCAGAATGCTTGACCATGGGGTTGCAGGGCCCAAACTAGCCGTGAATTTAGACAGTTCATTTTTAGTTCCCTCTTTTCACAGTTACCACAATAAAACAAAAAATTCAGCCCCCTCCCCTGCCTTAAAAGTTTTTAAAAAATTTGTTACCATTATGCAGGGCTGCAATAACTATTGCAGCTATTGCGTTGTTCCTTATACACGTGGAAAAGAAATCAGTCGACCAATGGCAGACATTCTTGATGAAATAAAAGTTTTGCTTGCCCGGGGAATATCTGAAATAACCCTGCTTGGCCAGAATGTCAATTCATATGGACAAACAAATCCTGTTGCTGATGTTCCTGTTAATTTTGCCAACCTTCTGCAACAGGTTTCAATTCTGCCCGGTTTGCAAAGGCTGCGGTTTACTACATCCAATCCCAAGGACCTCTCAGAAGAACTGATGCTGTGTTTTGCAGAAATTGAAAACCTGTGTCCTCAATTTCATCTGCCTGTTCAGTCGGGCTCTGATCGAATACTCAAACAGATGAATAGAAAATATACTGTTGCCGACTATATGAACAAGGTACAAATTTTAAGAAATTACAGCCCTGACCTTGCTCTCAGCACCGACATTATAGTTGGCTTTCCCGGGGAATCTGACGATGATTTCGAGGCTTCCATGGACCTTTTGAATACTGTTCGTTTTCACAGTTCCTTTTCTTTCAAGTATTCTGACAGACCAGGGACAAGATCAGCTGATTTTGACAACAAAGTTGAAGAAACGGTAAAATCAGAAAGATTGGCACGGTTCCAAGCACTTCAAGATTCCATAAGTCTGGAAAGAAACAAGGAATATGTAGACCGGGTTATGGAAATTATTGTTGAAGGATCAGGTAAAAATAATTTTCTATATGGCCGGACAATAACAAATCATATTGTTCACTTTCCGGAAGTCAGGGGCAGAAAATTCGAACACGGGGATGTCGTCAACGTTCAGATAAACCTGGCCGGGCAGCACTCTCTAACAGGAAAATTTATCGGGGAGCATAAAAAATCATGATAGATCTGCATACGCACACTTTATTCAGTGACGGAGTCCTTGTACCTGCCGAGCATCTGAGACGTTTTGAAGTCATGGGATATAATGCCGTGGCAATAACCGACCATGCAGATTCATCAAATCTCGATTTTATTGTTCCTCGTATTGTACGTGCTGCCGCTGATCTCAACCCATTCAGCAATACTCGTTTAATACCGGGTATTGAACTTACCCATATTCCACCTGATCTTTTTAAGACTTTAACCGATAAGGCACGTGAACTCGGTGCTCAGGTAGTAGTTGCCCATGGCGAAACCCCGGTTGAACCTGTTATTATTGGGACGAACAGGGCAGCCCTGGAAGCGGGTGTAGACATTCTCGCCCATCCGGGTTTTCTTACTGAAGAAGATGCAGCCCTTGCCGCCGGCAAAGGAATTTTACTGGAATTATCAGGCCGTAAGGGACACAGCCTGACGAACGGACATGTTGCACGGCTGGCTGTCAGAACCGGCGCCAAAATGGCTGTTAATGCTGATGCTCACGAGCCGGGTGATTTTATGACCAGTGAAAGAGCTGAAACCGTTGCCATGGGAGCCGGTCTCACCAGAGAACAGTACCAAACGCTGCGGAAAGATATGGCAGATCTGGTCCGCCGATTATGATTCCTCGGAATCTTCCTTAGATATCATGCCGGGAAGGACAGCCGACTCTGACTTGACCGGCCTGGGTTTTCCCGTAACACTTGTAACACGCCGGACCACTCTGTTGCTTACCCGCTTGCCTTTCGCGCCTGCTGCTTTTATAAGGAAATCATCCAGTTCGATTTCCAGGCTGTTATACTTGGCACGCGATGAAGGAACCAGGCTGATACGTGCCCTGACACCCTCCTTTCCCATTTCAAGGAATTGGATAGCAGACCTCTTATGCTCGGGAAACAGTCTGTATTCCCTGTTGATAATAAATTTGGGGGTCCGGAACCGCTTGGCATATGAATGATTTTCCTGACCATTGCGGTAAATAACATTAAATATCGGGTCATTCTCAACAACACCCATCCATTCCAGGTTACTGCCAACAAAAAGTTTGTCGGTCACATTAATGACCTTGTATATCCCGTCCTTGAAAATCAGCAGCAGGCGGTCCAGTTCCGAACAACTAAATTCCATGTCTTTCTTGTCGTCTTCCGCCTTTATCTTGTAGCCAATGAATCCGCTTTCCCTGTTATACCCCACAGTCAGATTGGAAATGGCGGCAGCACGGGCATCAATTTCGTCAAAATGCTCAACCCTGCTTTTTCGGGGATAGAGCTCACCGTATTTGTTGATCAGGGAGGACAAGTAATCAATGGTAAAAGCGATCATGTCCTCAAGGCTTTTGCGAACCTTTTTGATATCACTCTCAATTGTCTGAATCTCTTTATGCTGCCGGTTTAGGTCATACCTGGATATTCTTTTGATTTTAATCTCCAGAAGTTTCTCCACATCCTCCCTGGTGACTTCACGAACAAGTTCCTGGGCATACGGCACAAGGGATTCGGTCACGGTGGCGATGATATTCGGATAACTGGCAATTTCCTCGATTTTTTTGTACAGCCGTTCTTCGATAAAAATCTGCTCGAGTTTTCGAGCATGCAGTTTTTCAAGCAGCCGCCCCAGCTCGATCTGCAATTCTTTTTCCAGGTCGGCGACCAGCTTATCGGTATTATGCCGCAGCACCTCCTCAACAGACATCTGGCACGGCATATTGTTGTGAATGAGAATGAGGTTCGGCGAAACACTGATTTCACAGTCCGTGAAAGCATACAGCGCATCTATTGTTTCCTCGGCATAAACTCCTCGCGTCAGTTTGATTTCTACTTCCACCTCTTCGGCTGTGTAGTCGTTAATAGATGCAATTTTAAGCTTGCCGCCTTTTGTCGCCTTCTCTATGGAATCAATCAGTGTCTGGGTGGTGATATTGTACGGGAGTTCCCTGATAATTATCGTTTTCTCGTCGTCAACATCAATTCTTGCCCGGCAGCGGATTCTACCATTACCGCTCCTGTATTCGGTAACATCGATAATGCCCCCGCGGGGAAAATCAGGATACAAAGTTATTTCATTACCCAGCAGGCACTGGATCTGAGCCTGGAGGAGTTCGTTAAAGTTGTGCGGCATGATTTTGGTGGCCATGCCAACCGCTATTCCCTCTGCCCCCAGAAGAAGCAGGAGCGGCAGCTTGGACGGCAAGGTGACCGGCTCACGCATCCTTCCGTCATATGAGTCCACATATTCGGTGATGTCCCGGTTAAAGAGAGTTTCCCGTGCCAAAGGGGTCAAACGGCACTCAATGTATCTGGCAGCCGATGCCTGGTCGCCGGTATAAATATTACCGAAATTGCCCTGCCGTTCTATCAAATATTCCTTATTGGCAAGATTAACAAGCGCTGCGAAAATGGACTGGTCCCCATGGGGATGCAGTTTCATGGTTTCGCCGACCACGTTGGCAACTTTATGAAACCGGCCGTCGTCCATATTGCTCAACGTCTGGAGAATGCGCCTCTGAACAGGTTTAAGGCCGTCGTCGACATCAGGAATGGCTCGTTCGCGAATTACATATGAGGTGTAATCAAGAAAATTCTCATCAAACAGACGCTGTAATTTTCCCATCTCCTGGGGCAGACCGGTTACAGAAGAACTCATGCTGGCCTCAAATCAAGATGATTCATGATGTATTGACGGCGTTCAGGCGTATTCTTGCCCATGTAAAAAGTCAGTACCTTGGAAATTTCGCTCAGAGTGTCGATCCTGACTTGGCGCAGCCGCATATCCGGACCGATAAACTGTTTGAACTCCTTGGGTGATATTTCGCCCAGCC
>Ga0224507_10000673_pt1 | contig 13268 bp, 9 predicted proteins | sample SF_Jan12_sed_USG_3_FD_170159 | JGI IMG/M metagenome (GOLD analysis project Ga0224507, IMG submission 170159) | Sediment microbial communities from San Francisco Bay, California, United States - SF_Jan12_sed_USGS_13 | ecosystem: Environmental > Aquatic > Marine > Sediment | place: USA: California...
CTGTCACGCTACGCATGATCATCGACTTGCTAGTCTTAAACATAAGCTGGCATCGAATCTATAAGCGCCGGCGTACGGGGGCGCCTGGGCTCTGGGCAACAGGGTCGAGCGACATTTTGGAGTCCCTTATGACGTATCCCTCCCGGCTACCAGCTCTACTGCTGCCATTTCTTTTCGCCGCGTCCAGCATCAATGCGGCTCCGCCCGCGCTGACGCGTAACACACCCAAACCAATGCCGATCAGCAGCACAGACGAAGCAACGCATGAGGCCATGCTGCTCGTGAGCCTCGAAGACGGCACTGTCATCAAACAGACCATCGACGTGGATGCCGATGTCTGCTTCAAGCAAAGTACCAATAGTTCGACACTTTGTTTTACACAGGGCGACGCGATTTTCGACGCCACGACCAACACGTTGATCGGCTTCGAAATGATCGAAGAACGCATCGACCTGATCGCCAAGACAAACTAACCGGATCATTCGTCGCACCCTGCGGCAGCAAGGGTCGCGCCGACCAACATCGTCCCTCCGGGCGAATGTCAACAATTGTTACATCGGGATAGATGTCGCATTTTCAGCCCTATACTCCGCCGCTGATGTCATGAAACATTCTGGAGTTCTTGGATTATGAGTAATCAACAAACTAAATTCTTGGCCATTATCGCGGGCGCTGCACTTGCCAGCGGCTGCTCAACTATGGCCGCAGACAGTTCAAGCAGCATCGCGGGTAGCGATTCGGTATCCAAAGTCGAACTTGATGCGGCGCGAAGCCGTGTTAACCAGCTCGAATCAGAATTGGCCGCTCGCGATCGCCAACTCGCGGATGCTGAAGCCGCTCGTTTCGACGGCAGCAAAAAGACGGGCGATGCCAGCTTGTTTCCGCCAAATCCGAAGGCGGGTGAATGCTACGCACGAGTTCTTATTCCGGCGCAATTCAAGTCGGTATCCGAGCGGATCCTGACGAGCGACGCGGCGGAAAGCGTTGAGATTATTCCGGCGCGCTACGAGACCGTCCAGGAAACCGTACTGGTAAAGGAAGCGTCGACGAAGTTGGAAATCATTCCAGCCGTCTACGGCGAAGTGCAGGACCAGGTCATCGTAAAACCCGCATCCAAAAAAATCGTGCATGTACCGGCGGAGTACGAGACGGTAACCGAACAGGTCCTGGACAAGGCTGCGCACACGGCGTGGAAGAAAGGGCCAGCGGCCACCCAAACATCTAACGTGCTGTCGCAGACAACTACCGATACCGGCGAAATCATGTGTCTCATTGAAGTACCGGCTACGTACAAGACGGTACAAAAGCGGGTTCTCGTGAGCCCGGCTCGCACGGAGGAACTCGATATACCGGCTGAATACAAGACGGTAACGAAGACGGTAGTGAAGCAACCCGCTACTACCCGTGAGGTCGCCGTCCCGGCTCAGTACGATACCGTAACGGTCACAAAACTCGTTTCGCCGGCAAGAGAGGAACGCATCGCAATTCCGGCCGCTTACGAGACAGTCACCCGAAACGACAAGGTCAGTGACGAGCGTATGGAATGGCGCCGCGTAATGTGCGAGACCAACATGACGCAATCGAATGTGATGGCGTTGCAGCGCGCGTTGGCTGACAAGGGTTATTACAAAGCTGGCGTCGACGGCATCATTGGTAATCAGACGCTAAGCGCCGCTAGGGCCTTTGCGATTGACAACAATCTGCCAGCAGGCAGCAACTACGTACCCATCGAGGTTGTCGAGAAACTAAACCTCGGCCTCTGAACGTCATCGCAAAGTATGGAAAGGCGGCCGCGCGCAATGTAGTGCGGTCGCCTTTTCTTTTGTTCGACTCATCATGTGTGTTGCTACAGCCGATCCCTCAAGGAGAAAAACAACATACCGAGCACCATCCCCGGGTAACGAAGCAACGTCCCACCCGGGAAAGTGTGAATCGGTAGACTCGCCATGATGTCGAAGCGATCAGCCGTGCCGGCGATTGCCTCAGCTATGATCTTACCCGCGAAATTCGACAACGCGACACCGTGCCCCGAGTAGCCTTGGGCAAAAAACAGGTTCGGCTGCAGACGGCCAAAATGCGGCAGTCGATTGACTGTGACCGATAATGTGCCGCCCCACGCATAGTCTATGCCGACACCGTCCAGCTGCGGGAATATCTCGAGCATGCACGGGCGGACGAAAGCAGCGATATCCGACGGGAATCCGGGACGGTAGTTCTCACCGCCACCGAACAACAGTCGGTGATCTTGCGACGTGCGGAAATAATTGACGACAAAGCGCGTGTCATGAACGCAGAGTCGATCCGCAATGAGTTGTCGGGCGCGCTTCTCGCCCAGAGGCTCCGTAGCGATCATGAAATTGTTGATCGGCATGATCTTGCCGGCGACACGCGGCTCGAGCTTGCCGAGATAGCCGTTACAGCCGAGGACGATGAATGACGCTTCGACTTGTCCGTCGTCGGTCGAAATCGTCGCTGGATCCTTTCTTGTGTATCCGGTGACTCGCGAGTTCTCGAATATGCGAACGCCCGCATCACGCGCGGCCCTGGCGAGCCCGAGCACGTAGTTGAGCGGGTGCAGGGACATTGCCCGCGCGTCGTAGAGACCCTCGAGAAAATTGTCCGTTGCGACCAGCTCACGCATCTCTTCGCGACTCAGGGCCCGTGCATGAGGATAGTCGTAACGTTCTGCCAGGGCCGCGGCATAGTCTTCGGCATAACCGAGGTAACTTTTCTTATGCACAGCCTCGATCTGGCCATACTGCAGATCGCATTCGATGCAATGCTTCGCCACGCGTTCACGGATCTCGGTCTTCGCGGCTTCTGCAAAGTCCCAGAACTGTCGCGATTTTTCGAAGCCGAACTGCTTCTCCATCTCGAGCGCATCCTTGCGCTGCCCGCTGCCAATCAAGCCGCCATTGCGGCCCGACGCGCCGAAACCGATGCATTCGGCTTCGAGTAACACGACGTCCATGCCCTGCTCTGCAAGATTCAGAGCCGCGGAAAGACCCGTATAACCTCCGCCGATGACACAGACATCCGCGCTTTGCGAGCCTTGCAGCGTCGGGTGATTGTGAATCCCGATCGCAGTCGCACTGTAGTAGCTGTCCGGATACACGGTCAGACCGAAGACTGCGGCCGAATCGGCGTGCCGTCGAAAAAGCGATTCAAGCGGAACTCATGCAATGGAATCCCGCTATCGTTGCCGGTCAACATTCCCGCAATGGCTTTTCCCGCACCCGGGCCTATGCCGAAACCGTGGCCACTGAAGCCGGTCGCGATGTGAAAACCAGGAATTTTTTGTGTTTCTTCGATGATAGGCACCACATCAGGTGACGTCTCGACCATCCCGGCCCACACCTCGACAATCTCGGTATCGGCAAGCTGCGGAAACACCGTGTCGATATTCTTGCGGATGCCTCTGACGGCTCGCGGGTTCGGCTCGGGATTCAGGACTCTCGTTTTTTCAAACGGCGACTCGCTATCAAGCCCCCATCGTTTGGGCATCCTCCACTCGTCGATGAAATCGTGGCCGACCGATAAGCGCAGCGTCCGGTGTTCCTGCATCAGCGCCGGGAGAAACTTGAATGCAAAACGAAACGTCGATGGCGTGATCGAATGATCGAGTATCGTGCCATGCGCGACCGTGTAACCGCCGTCCTGCCGCCGACGGATGCCGAGATGATCGTCGAAGAGGTTACCATCCAGTACGCTGTCGGCCGGTGCCGTCCGCACGACCGTTCCGCGCACTTTGAGTTGCGGCAACGAAATGCCGAGCGAACGGCAGAACATCGACGACCACGCACCTGCGGCACAGAGCACCATTGATGTCTTGATTGTCCCGTGCTCGGTGACGACCGCGGAAACGCGACCGCCGACGGTTTCAATACCGCGCACGGCGCAAGCGCTGAGAACCGCTGCTCCGTTGCGTTCGGCTGCGCGCGCAATCGCAGGCGTTGCTTTGTGTGGTTCCGCACGCCCATCGCTCGCCGTGTACAGTCCGCCACGCCACTCGACCGCACTGCCGCGCACGTGCTGCGCCAGCTCTGCCGCCGAGACAATTCGTGTATCGAGACCGTATTCGTCGGCTGTCTCGAGCCAGGCGGAAAAGTCCTCGAGTTGCGCATCGGTACTCGCCGCAAACAGGCAACCGGTCTGTGCATAACCGACGTCCTCGCCTATCTCGTCCGCCAGACCGCGCCAGATCTTCAGGCTCTCGACAATCATTGGCATTTCACGCGTGTCCCGGGCCTGCTGCCGCACCCAGCCCCAATTGCGGCCCGACTGCTCCCCTGCGATATGGCCTTTCTCGCAGAGGGCGACGTTGACACCCTGTTTGGCGAGAAACCAGGCTGTAGACACGCCGACGATGCCACCGCCGATAATCACCACGTCGGCCGACGCCGGCAGTTTTGCGGGCGGCGCGAACGCGCAGGCCCAGGTTCTTGAAACCAGATCAGCGGGTGCGGATTCGGACATATCAACAGCGCCTGTAACGTGGCAACGAGTCTGCGCCTAACTGCCCGAAAATGCACAGCTTTGTGGCAGCGGGTCCGGCAGGTTCCAGCGCCGCTTATCCGGATTCAGGAATTCGTCAGCACGCAAGCGGCCGCCGCGGTTCCTGAACCACGATACGAGGACATCGCGGACCAACGGCGTGCCATAAGGAATGTCGAATCCATCTGCAGGCATTGCCGGAGTTAACACGTCGTCACCACCCATTAACAAGAAGTCGTTGGCAACCACCCGGAGCATATCGGCATCTTCGATCTCACGACCATCCGGGCGAACCATACGTATCGACATATGATCATCATTGCAGCCAACGTAGACGCGCATGCCGGAAAAGCCCGCGTGCCGGCCGGTGTTATGCGCCTGGATGGCGATGATCTTGCGCAGATCTTTGCCCGTCAGCTCCAGTATCGCGATCCGGTTATCGAACGGGAACATGCGGAACACGCTGCCATAAGTCAGTTCGCCCGCGGGTAGCTCGGCACGGATGCCGCCATACACGTTGTGGATAGCGATATCCGCGTCATTCGACTCGAGCAGCGCATCTGTCATCAGGATGCCGAGAGCGGACTCCGGCCGGTCACGCAGTGTCATCGGGGTCTCGATAAAGACGCCGAGCTCTTCGGCCTGGCGGCGCGCCGCGGCCTCGCGCGCGCGCTCTGCGATTGCCGCAACTCTTGCCATCGGCACGACGCGGCGGCCCTCATAGCTCGCCGCCTCCCGTGAGGCGTCATCTTCGAAAGTACAGGCGCCGCGCGCATCGGCAGCTCTCGCACAGTTGTTCTGCGGTGGAAAGACCTTGCGATCGAGAACTTCGCCCGTATTGCGGTCGAGTGTGAAATCAGCACGGCTGAATGCACGGCTGTTGGAGTAACTTGCCGTCACCGCAATGTCGTTTACGATGTGAGCGATGCCACGATGCACATGCCCCGCAACGATGTGATCGACAAGACCTTGCGGAATCTGATTCGCGACCTGCAAGATCTCGCCCGACTGGTCGCACGAAGACAGGTCGGTTGGGTCGGTGAATTCTTCACAGCGGCCGCCCGCATGCGCCACGACAACAACCAATGACGCGCCATCGGCACGAAGAGCTTTCGCCTGGGTAATGATCGACTCCGCGAGCGGCGCGACCTCAACTCCCGCCGTGTTTGCGGCTATCGTCGTCTGCGGCGCATCCCTGGTCAACACGCCAACGATGCCGATGTTGATGCCGGCCCGGGTCACCATTGTCGACGAATGCACGTTCTCCCAATCGACCCTCTGGCCAGTAGACGCATCAATCAGGTTTGCCGCGAGCAGTGGAAAATCGGTTTCTGTTGCCCGCTGCCGGAGCGCTCCCTGCGGATCATCACCGTCCTCTTCGGGAATGGACTTCGGTCCGACCGGCCCGAAATCGAACTCGTGATTGCCGATCGCCGCCGCCGCGTAGCCGAGTGCGTTATACGCCTCGACAACAGGCGCGCCCTCCGACAGATTGGACTCAAGCGTTCCCTGCCACATATCGCCTGCATCGACGAGCAGCACCGCGCCATCGTTCCTGCGGGCGTCTCGCAATGCCGCAACATAGCCCGAGAACGTCGTGATGCCGCCGCGATTGGGCTGCGTGACCAACTCACCGTGCACGTCGTTGGTGCCCAGCACCGAGATGACGACGACATCGGCATCCGGCATGATAGCTGTGGGCGCACAGGCGGCGACGAAGATCGCGACAAAAACACTGATGAGCACCTTTCGCATGTACGCCATTCTATCGCGTGAGTACATCGGCTTCACTTGTGGCAACATCGTCTGATGACGTCCCCGCAGCCCCACACTTCGTCCTACTACGCCGCAACAGCCAATGAGGTGACCGATTTCGCGCCGCTGCGCGGCGCGCAGAGTGCCGATGTGTGCGTGATTGGCGCGGGGTTTACGGGAATCTCGACAGCGTTACATCTGTCCGAGCGCGGTTACAACGTACACGTGGTGGAAGCGAACAAGGTCGGCTGGGGCGCGTCGGGGCGCAACGGTGGCCAGATGATCGGCGGGATTGCCGGTGAAACAAGAATCGCGAAGTCTCTCGGCGCCACCGGTGCCGATCGGCTATGGGAAATGCGCTGGGCCGGCCACGACATCATTCGCCAGCGCGTCGAACAATACGGCATTCGGTGTGACTTCAAGTACGGGTACGTCGACGTGGCGATCAACGGGCGTCACCTGCGGGCGCTGCGAGAGGAATTCGAATTGTTGGAGCGCCATGAATTCCCGCGTGAGTTCCTGCTACTCGACAAAAATGAGACTCAGCAGATGATCGGCACTGATGCCTACATCGGGGCCCTGTTGAATATGGGCAATGGTCACCTGCACCCGTTGAACCTCTGTATCGGCGAAGCGAATGCCGCTGTCGACAGCGGCGCGACGATTTATGAGGGATCACAGGTTGTGCGCATCGAGCACGGCGACCGGCCGGCCGTGGTCACAGAGCATGGCAGGATTTCGGCAGATTTCGTCATCATCGCAGGCAATGCTTATCACGCGGTTGAGCGCAAGCTCCGCGGCATCATGTTTCCGGTGAACAGCTTCATCATTGCGACAGAACCGCTGGCTCCCGAGCAGGTTGCCTCGGTCAATCCGCAGGATCTGGCGATCTGCGACCCCAACTTCGTCATCGAATATTTTCGTCTCAGCGCCGACAAGCGTTTGTTGTTTGGCGGACGGTGCAATTATTTTGGCAGTGACCCGCGGGTGATCGAGCAAAACCTCCGGCCACGAATGCTGAAGATCTATCCGCAGCTTGCCGATGTCGGCATCGACTATGCCTGGGGCGGCACGATCGGCGTGCCGCTGCATCGCGTGCCGCAGATGGGCAAGATCTCGCCCAATGTATTTTATTCGCAGGGCTACTCTGGTCATGGTGTAAACGTCACCCATCTTGCCGGACAGATATTGGCGGACGCGGTCGGCGGTACGATGGAACGCTTTGACGTGTTTGCCAACATCAAACCGATCCGGTTTCCCGGTGCGCACAGGTTCTCGAAGCCACTGGTCGCGCTGGGTGTTCTTTATTATCAGATTCGCGACAAGCTTTGATCGCGGCTCTCGCCCGGAAGCCGGCCGTGAAGCAGGCGGCGGGGAGGTGGCAGGAGCACGGCCTTGGCATGGATACTTGCGGCGTAGGTCAGCAAAGGTGGGGCGAAGGAGCTGCCGAAAGCTTAAACCCAAATTTCACATTCAAACCGACCAAGACCATGCTCCATGGTGATCCGCACTGCGAGTGGGTAGTTGAGCGGAAGAAGTAGGGGCCGAAACGAACGATGGCGTTTTCGTTGGCTGGATGAGGCAATGGCGCAACCAATCGTATTTTTTGACATCGCCGGCCCAGACGAATTGGCCCTGGGACGTTTCTATTCGTCTGTCTTTGGGTGGGAACTAGATGACACGGGACAATTCGGCATTCCTGTCGCCACGCCAATCAAGGGTGCTATCCGCAAAGACCCGACAGAGCAGCGTATTTATGTGGGAGTCCCAGACGTTAGCGCCTGTCTTTCTCTGATCGAGCAGTCCGGCGGCACAATCGATGTGCCACGATTTGAAGTTCCCGGCGTTGTTGTACTCGGTCTTTTCCGAGACCCTGCTGGTAATCCAATGGGGCTCGTCGAGATGCACGGAGCCAGTGTTCGTATCCCATAACATGTGGCCGCTTAACAGGGAGCTGCAACGGGCGGTTTCGGATGTCGACGGAGTTTCGGGCCAATTCAGGGTAGCGTGATCATTGATTTGAACCGCAGGGCCGGGACCGTGTCCATGCCGCTGTCGCCAGTTCTGTTTGCTGGCTGCGAGCCGCAAGAAGACCACGATGTCATCTTTCATTGCCACTGGACCGGGACGAATGTTGGGCTTGGCGGCCGTTGATCGACGACTCCTGACCACAAGCGACACCTGATAATCTCAATGTCCGGCCACTTGATCGTCCGCCTTACGCTCAATAGCTGCCATTGCGCTGTAAGAACGTGGAACGGCTGGAAATGAGCCGCAGCCGACATTTGGTGAACGGCCATAATTGGTCAATAATGCCCATTTGACGTAACGCTCATGGCCGACAGAGAGTGTCGGGTATCACATCTCTGCTTGCGATCGTCCCGAATTGTGAATCAACTTCAAATTCGGATGCAGTTGCTCTTGTTAGACTTAAATTCCTGTAATGTGGTCGGACTATAGAGCCGACAGGGCTGAAACCAATGCAAGAACCGCCAGTTCCCCTGGATGAGACTGTACGTTTGTTGAGCCTCCACTCGCTGCGCATTATGGACTCTGCGCCCGAGGAGCGATTCGATCGGGTTACCCGGATGGCGGCCCGACTGTTTGATGTCGGAAGTTGTCTGGTGAGCCTCGTTGACTCGGATCGGCAGTGGTTCAAGTCCAAACAGGGACTCGACGCCTGTCAAACACCGAGAGAAGTATCATTTTGCGGCCACGCGATTTTGGAGGAGCGAGCTTTTGTCGTTGAAGACGCTCACGCGGATGAGCGATTCGCCGACAATCCGCTCGTTACGGGCGATCCAACCGTTCGTTTTTACGCGGGTTATCCGGTGCACTCGCCCGATGGTCGGCGTATCGGCACTCTGTGTCTGATCGACAACAAGCCGCGCAGCTTTTCGGCAGACGAAGCGCAGATGCTCAAAGACTTTGCGGCGCTTGTCGACGATGAGCTCGCTTCCTCGGCGAAGATCAATGTCGATGAATTAACCAAAATAGCTAACAGACGCGGACTTCGGCAGGTTGCCAGCCATCTGTTACCGCTATGCAAGCGAAACAACCTCGATGTCGAATTGTTTTTCTTTGACCTCGACGGCTTCAAAGCGCTTAACGACAAATTCGGGCACAAAGCAGGCGACGAAGCATTGCGGGCATTTGCCAAATTGTTGCTCAAGGGTTTCCGCAATTCCGACGTTGTCGCCCGCCTCGGTGGTGACGAGTTCGTTGTCATGATGGCGGGGCAACGTGTATTTGCTGATCGCGCGTTGTCGACCATGCGTACGCGGGCCGGGAAATTGGATTCGGACTTTGGTAAGCATATTGACTGGAGTGTGGGCAGGGTCCGGTATGATCCCGATATTCACCGGGATATCGATGACTTGCTGCGGGCAGCCGATGAGCAGATGTACGCGGACAAGACTCGAAGGAAAAATAAGTGCCGGCTAGCCTGAATTCCGGTCGCCAGCGTTTTGATGTCGCCTAACCTTCGGCTTCAAGTTCCGCCCAGATCTCGAGTATCCAGTCGCGAATCTGCAGCGACTCCTCCCAGCGATCCGATAACTCTCGTTGCTCTGCGTCAGTGATCGCGTAGGGCGGCGGTCCGAGTTCGCACAAAAAAACCAGCGTCGCATCGGCCGGACTGCGGCGGCGCCACTCGCGTATGCCGTGCTTCCACCAGCCGCGGAATATCTCTACCCATTGCTGATGTTGCGGGAAATTGATCGCCACCTGGATTTGTTCGCGCGATGCAACTCGCCCCTGAAAGCAGTCGGATCGCTCGAGAATTGCGGTGATGTATTCCCGATCGCGCTCGGGCACCGGCGCACGAAGTTCGCGATCAACCACGAAATGTGACAGGTCGGCACAAAGCCGCATTTCGGGCACGAGGTCCATGAGCTGCAAGGTGAAGTACATGTCATTGAGCAAGCCATCGCGATGCGTTTCGAACAATAATGGCATACCCGTTCGCCCGGCCTCACCTATCCAGCGCTGCACGACCGGAACGGCCTCTTCGGGCACCATCGGCATGACGCCGCTGATGACGTTGACCATGCAGGCGTCGAGTTCTTTTGCGAAGTCGAGCAAGGGCTGCATGTCGTCTTCACGATTCGGGAATGCGTTGACCATGCAGCCGAGGTCGAATTCGTGAAAGAGTTTTTGCAACGGGCGCATCTTCGGAATTTCGTCTCTGGTGGGATCAATGCACATGCCGTCGAAGCCTGCTTCAGCGACCATGCGGAAGTTTTCCTCAGTCGAGCGTTCCGGAATATGCGGGCTGCGTAGCTCCATGCCCCAGAGTGATTGGTAAATGTGAAGTTTTTGCATCAGTTCGCGACGATCAACGCGTCGACGATTGTGCAGCCCGATTTGTGCACGATGACCGGATTGACATCAACCTCGGATACCACGTCGCGCAATACGTCGACGATCGCCGAAAACGTTGCTGCCACCTCACAAAAGCTATCAACGTCGGCAGCAGGTGTGCCACGCACTCCGTCGAGCATCGGACGCAGTTTCAACCGATCGACGCAGCGCCGCGCGTGCTGCGCTGAGAACGGCGGCAGCGCGAAGGTGATGTCCTGCAGCATCTCGGCATAAATACCGCCGAAACCGATTAGCACCACGGGACCAAACTGCGGATCGAGTTCCGAACCGAGCAACATCTCAATACCCTCATCAGCCATCGTGGCGACGGTTACTTCGGGTCCGAGCCGGGAAGAGATATCGGCATAGGCATCCAGTAGCCGTTCTTCCGTCTCGATACCCAACACAACTCCGCTCTGATCCAACTTGTGGACAACGCCTCGAGCGGCGGTCTTCAGTGCCAGCGGAAAGCCGACACGAGCGGCCGCAGCAAGCAATGATCTCTCGTCCATGGCGAGTTCTGCAGGGGTGGTCGCCAAACCGAAATCCGCCAGCATCCCGAGCGCTTCGGCTTCCCCAAATGTTCCACCATCGCGCAGCCGCTCGAGCCATTGTGCGGCGGTAGCAACATTGACGTCGATCGTCATACCCGCGTCCTGCAACAGAAAATCACGATAGGCAAACAAGGCGCGCACGCCTTTAAGAAACACCGGTACACCATCGACCACCGGGAAGCCCGCATGCGTGCTCGTGACGACGGCTTCGTCATACCCGGTCCCCTGACGGGCAGCGACCAGCGCGACGGGTTTCCCTGACTCGGCATGTGCACGCTGCATGTAGCCCAGGTAGCTCGTATAAATCTTGCCGTCGGGCGCGCGATCGTGGATAACCGCTCCGAGCGCAGCGCCGGTATCCTGCAGCATCGCCGTCAGGCTGCGCGTCATCTGTTGACCGGCGTCGGGTCCACCGCGACTCCAGGCGTCAAGCGGATTTACCGCGGGCAGTTCGGGATCGAGAATCTCTTCAAGGGCCGCAACTGTCTCAGATGTCAGGCGCGTTAGCGGCACACCGGCGTCGTCGGCCAGGTCGACCATGAGTTGCCGTTCGCCGCCCGAGTCGTGCAAAGAAACCAGATCACCTTCGCCCACGGGATGCAGCTCGGCGAACAGGATCAGCGTGGTCGCGAGTTCATCCATGTCGTAAACACGCTGCACACCGTAACAATCGAATAGTGCGGCGTACGCCGCGTCGTCACCGGCCATCGCACCCGAGTGAGACACGGTCAGGCGCGCCGACTCTTCGGTGCGGCCAACCTTCAATGCGACAATCGGAACCCTGCGTTGCGCGGCTTTTTCGAGAGCGGCCCGAAAGCCTGCCGGGTTCCGCGCGGTCTCGATGAACAGGCCAACGGCTCTGGTTTCGGGGAGATCGAGTACAAAATCCAGGTACTCGTCCATCGCCACGCTGAGTTCGTTACCTGTCGATACCGCAAAATTGATGCGCAGTCGTTCGTCGCAGTCGATGAGTCCCGACATGCCGGAGCCCGAGTGGCTGATCAGCGCAACGTTGCCGGGCGCCGCATGCATCGCGCTGTCGAATCCACAAGCCCAGACGTGGTCGCGAACGTTGTAAAAACCCATGCCATTGGCGCCACACACCAACATGCCGGCGCTCTCGATCTTGGCCCGCACGCGATCTCTGAGAACCGGCGAATCGTCATCGTCTAGAACGAGGGTCGACATGATGACCGCGGCCGGCACGCCGGCCGCGATAGCCTGGTCGAGCGACGCTTCGATGTTTTGATCGCCGACTGCAAAGATGACGAGTTCGGGAACCTCGGGAACATCGTCAAGGCTTGCATAACAACGCAAACCCTGCAGTTCTTCATAGCCCGGATTGACCGGATAGATGTCGCCGGCATAGCCACCGCGCAGCAAATTGTTCAGCGACCACTCACCGAGAGAAGCTGTCCGTCCTGACGCTCCAACCACGGCAACCGATCGGGGCCGGAGTAGAGGATCGAGTCGGTGTGCCATGCTTGACGCGATCAGTAAGGACCAGGTGGCGTCGCGCTGCGTCGCGGCGGAAACCAGAACGGCTTGTCGAAGACGGTCGCTTTTGCCATCGCGCGCGCCCAGTGCATTTCCCGCTGGTAGTAGATCTCGACCCAGACGGTGCTGCCGACTTTTCCGTGCGGCGTCCGCACGGTCCCGATCGCAATATTCTGTTTGCACACCGGCGACCAGGCCGCCGAGGTCACGAAACCTATTTCCGACTTGTTACCTTTCTCTTTGGCAAAGATATAGGAATGATGCGCCGCTTTGTTACCCTCGATGTCGAGTTTGACGAGACGCCATGTCGAGCCACGGCGTTTTTCTTCCGCGAGCGCGCGGCGGCCATTGAAGTTGGGTTTCTTGAAATCGACGAGCCAGTCGAGGCCGAGTTCCAGCGGCGAGCGTGTCCGACCCGTACGCACGGTCGCGTCGGCCGGCAGGAAGTCGTGATAAGCGGCAAGATAACCCGCCTCGATTCGCGCCAGCTCGAGCGCGTGTGTGCCCATCGCGCGAATGCCGTGCAGCTTGCCGGCTTCGAACAGCGCATCCCAGAGCAATTCGGCTTTGGCCGGCTCGATCCAGAGTTCGTAGCCGAGATCGCCC
>Ga0224507_10000675_pt1 | contig 13248 bp, 7 predicted proteins | sample SF_Jan12_sed_USG_3_FD_170159 | JGI IMG/M metagenome (GOLD analysis project Ga0224507, IMG submission 170159) | Sediment microbial communities from San Francisco Bay, California, United States - SF_Jan12_sed_USGS_13 | ecosystem: Environmental > Aquatic > Marine > Sediment | place: USA: California...
AATCTGGGTGCTCAGTCCGTCGTGAGTTGATAATAAGCCAGTTCGGTGATGTCCCAAACCGCTGATTACCGCTCCAGTAAGAGTGGCCAAATCAATAACTGCATCGGGAGAAAAATGTTCAACGCCATATGCCAAAGCATCGGCAAGGATAAGACGTCCTTCCGCGTCCGTATTAATAACCTCTGAAGTCTTGCCATTATAATGAGTTATAATATCACCAGGTTTTATCGCCGAGGAACCTGACATATTATCAGTAGCTGGTATCAGGGCCACTACATTGAGATGGGCCGGTCGTTCTCTAGCAATAACCTCCATCGCACCCATCACCGCTGCGCCACCGCACATATCATACTTCATATCCTGCATCCCAGCGCTTTTCTTAAGAGATATCCCGCCGGAATCAAAGGTTAATCCTTTTCCCACCAACATCAGGGTTGGGTTATCGTCCTTAGAACGATACTCAAGAATAATTAGCTTGGGCGCTTCAGCTGACCCCTGATTTACCCCCAAGATGCCCCCCATTCCCAATTCCTGCATCTGCTCTTTTTCAATAACTTGGCATAATAAGCCATGTTCGGCAGCCAAACTCTGACCATGTTCAGCAAAGCGTTGCGGGGTCCAACCGTTGCCGGGTTCGTTGGCCATATCCCTAGCAACACAAGCAGCCTGAGCCGCTAACCAACCGCGGCCCGAGCCTTTTTGTACCTCTTCTGATTCAAGGCCGTTGAGGAGTAAAGAAAATATTTGAACCTGGGTGGGTGGATCCTCTTTTTGACTAAATTTTTTGTATTTATCAAAACGATAATTACCGAGAATTAATCCTTCGCTGAGACATTCCGCTGTAATATCAGCTGGGAGGTCTAAACCAGTTGGAAGCAAAACAAGTAACTCATTTACTTTTAGACCACACGCTCTTTTAACTGCGACACCTGCAGCAATACGCAGCTGTTCTCTTAACCCTATCTCATCATCCTTAACCTCACCAAGACCAACCACCAACACTCTTTTTACAGAAAGGGTGTCGTTTGCAGAAGGGTAAAATAAAAACGATTGCTCATCTTTTCCCTGAAAATCCTCGGAATCCCATGCTGGTTGAAGCCCAGCATCAACTGCTTCGACCCCACAAGATTGTATCTTGCCATTGTTTTTTGAATAAAAACATACCAACATATCTCCGGAACAGTTGTCCGGAGTTTTATCAATTATACTGATCATAATTACTAATACTCCCTTCTATGGGCATCCTTTATGATATATATGATCACAACCACTTGTGACTACTTACTATCTCACACTATATAAAATCGGTTAGTTATAAAACCCTGTGACCAGATATTATTTTCACGCAGTTGCCTTTATTATTGTTCTTTGGATAATTACTCTATATAATTCCACTCAAAGAAATATCGCTCCATTTATGGTCAATTTTTTCCCAGACTAACGAAGCGATAACAACGTATCATATTTCATGTTAAACAAAATAAATATTTCAGGAAAGGAGAAATACTTTGGTCACCGCGCTCATTCTGTCTGTTAGTTGCGCAATTATAATCTCAGCACTATGTAGTTTGGTGGAAGCAGCTCTCTACTCCTTACCAGCTGGTCAAGTGGAAGTTTTAGCAAAAAAACATCCTGCCACCGCCAAAAAACTTCAATATCTTAAAACAAATATAGATAAGCCAATCACCGCCATTCTCACCTTAAATACTCTGGCCCATACCATTGGCGCATCAATGGCTGGGGCAGCTGCAGTATCAGTATTCGGGGAAAAAAGTTTAGCATGGTTTCCCATCGTGTTTTCCCTCCTTATCTTACTTCTCTCTGAAATCCTGCCCAAAACAGCAGGACTTGTCTATAACAAGCCATTAGCTCTATATATAGCAACCCCACTCCGTTGGCTGGTCATCCTATTATATCCTATTATTTTTCTATGCCAAGTCGTTACCTATCTGGTTCCTAATCGAAATCGTAAAGATCGGGTATCAGCTGAAGAGCTACAGGCCGTGGCTATGCTCAGCAGAAAGTCGGGAGCCATCGGCAGGGAACAAGAGAAAGTAATAACCAATATCCTGCAACTTGAAGACCAAAATGTCCGTCAAGTTATGACTCCCAGAACTGTTACCTTTTCTCTGGATAAACAAATGAATGTTCGTGAAGCTGCCAGGTTAAAGGATAAATGGCATATGCATAGCCGAGTACCGGTTTATGACAAAAATCTAGATGATGTAGTTGGTATAGTACTCACCAAAGATGTATTCATGGCCGCAGTGGACAATCGAAAAAATTTAAAATTATCTCAAATAATGCAACCGGTACATTTCGTACCAGAAACCGCACCGCTCAATCAAGTCTTCCTGGAATTTTTCGAACGACATCAACACTTATTTATTGTAGTGGATGAATATGGCAGCGTTACCGGAGTAATCAGTATGGAGGATATTATAGAAGAGATAGTTGGTCGGGAAATTATCGATGAATCAGACCGGGCTAAAAGCATGCGCGAATTTGCCCGTACACGAAAACAACAAAGTAATGCTTTACCTGGGGAGTAAAATTAACCTTTTAGCAGACAGGAACGAGTAGTATTATGCTGGAATCAAACAAACAACACACAGCCAGTAAAGATTAATCCAATGGCTCCAGTCGAACATCCACGGTCATCCTACCATTATCGCGTAAAATGGAGAGGGTGACCACAGAACCCACCTCATATCTTTCCAAAATATCACGCAAATCATTATAATCATCAATCCGTTGATCATTGGCAGCTAAAATAACATCGCCCAGAATGATACCATCCCGTACCTGTTTAGTTCCACGCAACCCGGCTTTGGCTGCTGCAGAATTTTCATGCACGTTCATAATCAAAACACCAGATTCTATAAACTGACGACTTATTCTGGTGCTCGCCGTTACAATACCCAAACCAGGCCTAATCACCCTGCCTTTGCGAATGAGTTGAGGCGTCACCCTATTGATAATATCAACCGGTACCGCAAAACCGATACCGGAACTTGCCCCAGAAGGGCTATAAATCATAGTATTAACGCCAATAAGGCGACCAGCACTATCCAATAACGGACCACCGGAGTTACCAGGATTAATTGCAGCATCGGTTTGAATGACATCGTTAATATTACGTCCGGTCACTGCAGTAATTTGCCGCCCCAGAGCGCTGACAATACCAGTGGTTAGGGTATGATCCAAACCGAAAGGATTACCAATGGCAAAAACCTTTTGCCCAACTAATAAATCATTGGAACGGCCCACAGGAATAGGGGTGAGTTTTTCAAGAGGGGCCGAAATCTGGAGAACAGCTAAATCATAATCGGGGGCAGCACCTACTAAAACCCCTTTCCAAGTGGATTTGTCAGCCAGGGTTACTTTAATACGATTAGCATCGCTAATCACATGAAAATTAGTAACAATTCTACCCTCATTGTCCCATATAAAACCAGAACCAGTGCCTTGGGGTATCTCAGAGACGTTAAGGCTAAATAGGTTACGTCGCAACGCAATACTGGTGATATAAACTACCGAAGGTGCAGAGTTGCGGAAAACATCAATGGTGGTTTTTTCATCCTCAGCCAAACTACCCCTGGCATCAACAACTCTCGATGTGGCAGAGGGGTCTGTTACATTAGGTTCCCAACTTTGATACAGGAGCCAGATGATTATTACACCGATAATATAAAGCGCTGCTGACGAAATTTTTCCCGCTGATCCGAAAAATCTACCAGTAAACATACGTTCTCCACTTATTAAAGGTCGAGTAACATCTTTGCCACATAGAAAAAAAGTGAAACCCCGAGAACGTCGACCGAGGTGGTAATAAATGGACCGGTGGCCACGGCGGCATCAATATTAAGTCGCTTAAGGATAATAGGAACAATAGTACCCACAGTGGCAGCCATGGTCATAACCGAAAAAACGGAAAACCCAACTACCACACCAAGATACATTGGTGAGGCATATTCCATATAGGCTAGAAAACCAAGTAATAGTCCAAAAAATCCACCCATTGTCAAACCAACGACAAATTCTTTGAAAACTACCTGCATAAAATGCTGAAAGTTAATCCGACCAGTAGCTAAACCGCGGACTACAATGGTACTGGATTGGGTAGCTATATTGCCCCCCATGCCGGCAATGATGGGAATAAAAGACGCTAAGGCTAGAACCTTATTGAGTTCATCCTGAAAAAAGTTGATGATAAACATTGCCGCCACCCCACCGGTCCATGAAGCAAAAAGCCAAGGGGCGCGAATCAGTATTTTCTGATGTAAGGGTTTAAGGAGGATTTCCTGATCCTTACCGGCACCTGCCATTTGAAAGAAATCCTCGGTGGCCTCCTCTCTAATAACATCGATAATATCATCTACGGTGATGATGCCGATCAGTTTAAAGGTAGCGTCTACAACCGGCACAGCCAAAAGATTATACTGGGAAACAACATGGGCCACCTCTTCCTGATCAGTATCGGTGGTTACCGATATTACGTTAGGATTCATAACGTTTTTAAGCTGACGATGCATGGGATGCAAAATCAATTCCCGCAAGGAAAGAACCCCGGTCAACAAACCGTCGCCATGGGTGATATAGAGATAGAAGACCATCTCTTTCTCCTCACTACGCTTCTGTACTTTTTTGATTGCTTCCTCAATGGTGAGATCAGCATCAAGATACATAAAGTCCGGCGACATGAGACCACCAGCGGTTTCTGGATGATACTTAAGGAGTTCTTCCACTTCATTACGATCAGCCGCCACCATGTGGGTTCGAATCTCTACCGCAGTTTCGTTTGGTAGAGCATCGAGAAGATCAGCAGCATCATCAGAGGCCATATCCGTAACCACATCAACCATAAACTTAGTAGATAAACCGTCTACTAGGTCAACCATGATAGATTGATCAACTTCAGCCAAAAAATCTGAAACCAAATCGGTACTGGCAATAATTTGAAAAATGTCTTTTTGAGCGTGAGGGGAGAGAGAGCGAAAAATCCATGCAAGATCAGCTGGATGAGTTTTTCTAACCAATTTCACACAGTTTTCTACTGCTCCTTTCCGGTGCAGTCGCAAGAGAGTATCAAGCAGCACCTTACCTTCGGTGCCGATCATTTCACGTTTGGCGGATTTTTCCATAAGCCGCGATCCTCTATGATAAAAAGAGAGAGAAAATTCCCGCTCTGAAATATTAGTATTAATTTAACTTAACTACTGCGGAATAAACAAATTAAGCAATCCTACTTGTTTTTCTTTCATTTTCTCTGCTAGTCAACATAAGTGCTCACAGGCAACTGTATAAACCTGAACCACCTGAGATCAGGTACAAAATTTCACTATAAGTTATGCGAAATATATTTATCCCAAGTTCATAACTCAAAATATAAGCACGTGTGAACGGACTAAAACTGAAAAAAAAATAGGAAACTAAGGGTTGCGGAAAACAATAACACTACTAAGGTAAGTAATATCTGATTATTACCACTCTAAACTTTTCATTCCTCCAGGCGAACAAACCAAAGAGCAAATTGTGCATGGACACCTGAAATTTGATACCTAGTCACAAGGTTTGCAACCGACTGATTTAATACAGTACGAGTTTGTAAGTGGTCACGTGCCTCAGATATATTCAGTTACTGCTGCTCGCTATAGCCCTTCTATACGGGCAAGGGCAACCGCAAGAAAATGAGGTACCTGTGACCACTTACGATATTTGTTCTAATAAAAGGTGTTAACCACGCGATACTTTATATTAATATACGAAGAGTTCGTCGATTTAAAATTATGGTAACAGCTAATTCGGAGTGCCAAGATATATCAGTACGCTGCAGAAAGTAAAGTCAATTTTTAATAATTTATATTTTAAGGTGAATTATTAGCCTATTATTTATTTTTTTATTCTCAATCAAGAAGTGAAGATTATTGACTACTTACCAGCCCCATAATAAGTCTCGACGAATCCAGCCGGTAATACCTGTTTTTTCATGCTTTACTTCCACCCAACCTGTAAATCCACCTTTCTTTTTCAATGTTTCAAAAACGACACCATATTTAGCCTCACTAATTATGCCATATTTTTCTCCAGGACCACTTCTCACGTTAACCTTTTTTCTTTTGACCACTAAATGAGGTGTAGTATCAGTAAGCGTACGATATACCCAACCAGTATCACCTTCAAAATCCTTAACGTTAAGCCATTTCCCTTTTTGGGATACAATTATTAAAGGATACCCTTTTCCTAATTTCCACTTCACCTGATATTTAGTACCAGGTCCGGAACGCATATTAATGTTCTCTTTAACAATACTGACCATTTTTGCAAAAACGTCAATAGGCTGAAAAAGAAAGGTGATAAGAAATAATGTGAAAATAAAAATAAAATTCAATCGTAAGTATTTCATATTAATGCAAAATGTTATACTGTTATTAAGGGCCTCTTATGGAAATATGGCCTGAGAAATTCAATGCTCATAGCATCTCTTTAAGATAGCAGCAACCAATGGAAATATCAAGATAAGGTTTTTCAAATATTTAGAGTCCCGTAAAAAAATAATTATCCCATATAGGTTGTCTTTTGTACCTGGTCACAAGGTTTATAACTAACTGATTTAATACACCGTGAGATAGTAAGTGATCACAGGTGCCTTAGATTTATGCAGTATATTATATCACCTAGACACAACCAAGATGACTAGGCACGTTGCCTCTCCTTAAAAAACATCTTATAATCCTGCGTTATTTTGGGATAGGATATTTAATATGTTACGCGACCCGTACGCGTTCACCAGCACTACGCCTGCGCGCGATCAGACCTGATTCACATAGGATTAACATAGCTCACCGGCCTGCTTGTACACATGCGCAGTACTGGTAAACGCTTAACAGTCCGATGTTATGCAACTCTTTTTTATAACCCGGTTAACGGTTACCGCGAACCTTATACTTCAGCTATGGCGTAAGCGAATAATGATAAATATTATTAAACCCATAAACCTTACGGGGCAATTGATTTCATCTAATCTTCAACTTGATAATACCCCTTACTTGAGTTACATTATGGTAACATTTTACCCAGATCATAATATAAGGATACTATGAAAGAAAAAGAAGAGATTAAATATTTAAAGCAATTTCGAGAAAAAATTACCAAGTACCTTTTTATGGGATGTTCACCACCAGAGTTTTTTACCTACATCGAGGGTAAAGATGTTGAATTAATAAAAAAATCTCTACAACAGCAAAAAGAATTAAAAGAAGCTCTAAAAAAACCGGAGTTCCAGAAATTAAAAAAAGAAATCGACAAAATGAAGGGAACAGCTCACAAGATAATTTCCCGTTGTGAAGTAAGCTGTGTATTAAACCAATACCCTCAAAAAAACATGGGCGGCCCTATTCTTCGATTCGATCTCATGGATTTGGCGACGGAAAATAAAACCAGAAGCACCATTCGTCTTAAAACCTTCACCGATAAAATAGATGAAGCAATTGCACGATTAGAAGAAAAAATAAACCCAACCCCAAAAGTTGAAAACAAACCGAAACAATCTGCCAATGAGCCTAAGGTAACCGCATTTATCGCCATGGCCCTTAACCTAAAAGATTCAACCCAGGATAAAACTCGCGATTTTATAGTAGAAGCTTTAAACGAAATGAATATCCACACTAAGACTTCTAACGGCTGGGCAGAAATGGAAAAAGTATCTGAAGATATACTCGATAATATAAAATCGGCTCATTTAATCATTGCAGACCTTACCAATAATAAGCCGCAAGTATATTATAATGCCGGATATGGACACGCATTAGGCAAGATTGTTATCTATATTGCGAAAAAAGGAAGTTCATTGAAACTTGACCTTGGAGATAAACAGATTATTTATTATACAAACCCGCCTCAACTCAAAGCAAAAATCAAAGAAAAGATTAAAACTATGGAATGGAGACTGCGCCAACCTCCAAGACAAATGGCATCAAACGGATAGACATATATTCGTATAACACCATGTTATCGAGCCACTACTTAAAGGACACCGGCAAAACTTTAAACCATAAAAAACATTTATTGTCGTCCTCTTGCAAATTGAAGGGTTATTTCAGCCACTCTGGCCCCATACAATTCCGCTGTTTCTCGATCACCAACAGGTGGAGCTTGAGCAGCATCGACCTGAAAACTTGCCGCCATTGGCCCGATAAATGATCCAACCCGATTATGAGCTTCGTGACCGGGACCTTCAACACTATTCATAGTATTTGGTAAATTTGCGGCAGGAAACATCCCGGTCCCGACATAAATCATACCATGTTGCATGGCGTTAATCACTAAACCCATAAGGGTATTTAATTTATCACCAGAAAAAGAACTGGAATTGGTGAACGCTCCAGCAATTTTATCTTTCCAGGCCAAGGTGAACCATTTTTTAGCCCCAACCTCCATAAATTTTTTCATTTCAGCAGAAATATTCCCCATATATGTAGGGGTGCCGAAAATAATAGCATCTGCATCATCAAGCTCATCTAAGCGCTCCGTCGCCTGATCCGTTGTTAGCAGCACCGTTTCTGTTCCATTTACAGAAGCAGCTCCGCGCTGAACCGCTTCGGCTTGAACTTTTGTGTGGCCAAAACCACTAAAATACACAATGTAAATTCTGATCATTTTTAACCTCCTATAATCATCAATTATTCATACACTTAAAGCAGCTGAAAACAATAAATGTCCCGAAATTGTGCAGAATTTTTAGCCATCTTCTTAATCAAGACAATAGGCGAATATTATTTGTATGTAACTGTTGTCTTCACAGAAAAAAGGTAGTATTTTTAAGGCAATGTGCAAATATATGAGTCATATTTTTTCGCAATTTGCATTTATAAGCACAACCAATTTCAAGACAATGACTATTAATCTCATTAAAGATGATCTCTAACCAGAAAGCAAATGACATCTAATTATAAATATACGAAATTGATAAACTGAATTGGTAGGGAGATTGATCCGAGGGTAATAAAAACTGCCTACTGGTCGATTTTTTTAGTCAACTAATAGTTGACTAAAAAAATTACTGGTAACATAACTGTCAAACTAAAAACATAGCATATCCAAAAGATCGACTAAGGCGAAGCCAAAGCAAACTGATTGAACAAATACCGTGAGTGGTCGCAGGCATATCATCTTCAAGCGATTGCCAGTACAGAAAGGCTATAGCGAGCAGCAGCAACTGCATAAACCTGAGACACCTGTGACCCCTTACGAACACGCACCCTATAAAATCAACTATTTACGCACCATGTGACCAGATACCAAGCGCTGGGCATATTACCCGCAATCAATAATTTTTCACTTTCATAATTGCGAACAAAAACACACACATTACACCACAAGACACTTACGCCTGAAGATATCGTTTTTTCTTAATATACCAAACAAATATCTTACCCCCCCCCTCAAAGTCACAACACACCGAATTTCAGACTACCTGGTCTCTACCTGTATATAATGAAGAAATATACACGAAAATGCAGGGTTTTAACATTAACAGTTAAGGTTAAGATTGAGATTATTCAATATAATAATGCAAAATTTCACGCACCATGCTCAAAAAAACATAACGAAAACAAGATTAACCATATCTCTTTTATCAAGAAAAATAGCTACATAAAGAGGCAAGCAGTAGCAAATACCGTATTACTGTCACAAAAATAACAACGCTCTAAATATACGAAAAGAAAACAGGTGACCATAGTTACCTAAGATTAAAATTGTTATCCCTAATCGGCCCACTCATGCGAGCAGGGGATGGGTAACTAAAAGAGGATGATGTGCCTATGAAAACTTACGACATATTATCTTCCCCTAAAGCCACAACTAAATAACCACTCACTGGTGCTCACTTAATGCTGATTCAAGGCTTAAAATGTGTAATTTCGGGTTATTCCGGCAGCCACAAGGGACGTCCTTCAGATTCCAACAAATATAGCGTTTCGCAAAACAATAACATCTTCATAAGTTAATGATTTTGTATCCTAAACAGCCGTCAGAAATCAACAACTATCTACAAACAAATATCTATTCCCTTAAGACAGCAAGGCCCCACTCCGTTATTACTTATTAAGTAAACCGCATACAAACATGGTCTCTATATCCATTTACAATTCTCTGGCAAAGAAGACGGAATGCGAACTAATCCACCTCCAATATGACACCAATAATTAAACACTACGACGCGAGGGAAAGAATAACGATAATCCATTATTAAATTGGCAGGTTAGCAAAGAGCTAACTTTAATTATTTAGAATTGCGCCTTCTATCTTTAAGTGCTAACTTAAAGATAGAAGGCCATGCTTTTCATTTTGTGCCTGACACATGAGCACTAACTTAACAATAAAACATTACAACAACAGAGAGTTAGAGGTTTAACCAGATGAGCCATAGTGATTATTTTTCAGATTGGGACCTAGTTGTCCGGTTTTTACCTCAGGGATGGAGGGAAGGTGCTCGAGATCTCGGCGCCCTTACCAGGCAAAGAAAATTCGCCAAAGCCGAAGACCTGCTTCGCCTTTTACTTATTCACTTAGGGGAAGGATATTCCATGCGGGAGACAGTTACCAAAGGAGGATCCAGAGGATTAGTATCGGTTTCTGACGTAGCACTACTAAAAAGATTAAAACTTTCTTCGAGATGGCTAAACTGGATGGCACGGAAAGTCATGGCAAAGGCAAATTGCCATCCTTCCCCTCCCCCTTCTCTTGTGAAATTTACTCTAAAAAGCATAGCCACTTTTACCATTCGCGAACCAGGAAACACTGGTTCAACATGGCAGCTGCATCATTGCTTGAAAATTATAGACCTGGAAAGCGAGCAGTTCATAATTTCCAGACCGGAAGAAATTAATAAGAACGCATTATTTTTAACCGTCCCCAATGACCTCCTTATCGGAGATTACGATTTATTCAGCACCCAAACCTTATTTTCATATATGCAAAGTGGGGCTCATTGTATCTTTCAATATAGTAAACCATTAGTTGACCTAATTGGCAAAACCAAGACAGACTATTTAACAAAAAAAATAGGTGAAATTCCTTACGGTGACTATATAGATGAAAACTTTACCCTGCTGAATAAAGCAAGCAAGTCTGAATTAATGGTGAGAATTTGTATTATCCGTAATCCTGATAAACTTCCGTCACTAGAACAAAATAATTTATGGGGTTACAATAAATCTGCTCCAATCAATGACACTTTTGCAGTCATAACCACTCTACCTGAATCCATCCCCGCCATTGACGTGCTAGAGGCCTATCGAATTAGATGGACCACCGGACAAGCACTTCGTCAACTAAATTCACTTTTAGGCTTGAGCCATTTGCCCAAAGGAGATGAAAAATCATTTCATGCATGGTTTCACGGTAAATTATTAGTAGCGCTTTTAGCTGAATCCTTTGAACGACAAAGGAAATTTTATTCACCATGGGGATATTAACAAAATGGCTTGTATCTACATAGTAAGTACTAAATCAGGGAATACCTGATCACAGGCTTTTTAGCTAACAGATTTAATAAACAGAGAACTTGCACCTGGACACCTGGCGCCTCAAATTTATACAATTGCCACTGACACTATATAGCTCTTCTACGAGGGTAATGACCACATACAATCAGGGAATTACAGCTAAGGCTCGGATCTCCCATTGCGGCTCCCCACGGAAAAAGTTACTGCGCATGGTGAATAAGAGATGCGGTGACGTTTCAAGCTTTACTGCATGATCTCCCATCCCAAACCATATCCCATGAAAAAGCGATCCATTATGCTTGACCTTAAAAGAGAGATGACTCTTAACTCTATTAATACTTACTATATCCAAATTTGAAGCAATAAAAACCGGCTCTGGATTCCCCTCACCAAAAGGCCCTAATTGATCATAAGATTTAATGAATTTATCCTCAAAAACTTCACCTTCATGCACATAATAATCAACATATATATCCGAATCATTACTTGAAAACGAAGACATTTTTTTTACAATTAGCTTGTCAAACAGCCTGGAAAAGCGTTTCAACTCAGTCTTCTCCAAAGTCAAACCTGCAGCCATGGCATGTCCTCCGTGCTGAAGGGTAAACTCGGTACACTCACCAAGGGTTTCAAAAAGATTTACCCCTTTCACCGACCTACCAGAACCCTTTAAGTTTTGTTCGCATCCTGTTGTATCATCGGTAAAAACAATAACCGGAAGGGAAAATCTATCTACTATTCTAGACGCCACTATCCCGACGACTCCGGGATGCCACGGTCCATAAACAACTAATCCACCACTCCCCTCTTTCACCTGTTCTCGAGCCTGCCCCATAGCCTGCTCCGTCGCTGCAGATTCTAAGCTTCTACGCTTGCGATTCACCTCATCAAGCCGTCTAGCCAGCTCCATAGCCCTATTGGTATCTTTACAAGTGAGCAGATCAAAAGAAAGCATGGGATCATCCACTCTGCCAGCAGCGTTAAGCCGAGGTGCAAGACGATATGAAATATCTTCCCCTGTTATCCTCCCTTGCATAATAGATGCCCTCTCACACAAGGCCCAAACACCAGGACGAACCCGCTCTGAAAGTACATCAAGTCCTGCCCGTACTAAAACCCTATTAACTCCAGTAAGCTGCATAACATCTGCCACAGTACCCAAAGCGACCAGATCTAAAAACTGCTTGAGATTTGGAGAAGTTTTTTTGGTCCAAAATCCCTCTTCCACCAACCTAGCCCTGATCCCCATAATCAAATAAAAGACCACTCCCACTCCAGCCAGAGAGCGATAAGGAAATGAACATTCAGGATTTTTAGGATTAAGTATGGCATCTGCAGCTGGCAGTTCACCCAACGGCTCATGATGATCGGTAATAATTACATTAAAACCAAGCTGGTGGGCCAGTTCAACTTCCTCTACTGCAGTAATACCACAATCGACCGTAATGAGTAAACCAGGCATTGACACCTGCTGAGCAAGTCGACGTACCGTTTCTCCACTCAACCCATACCCTTCACTCAATCGATCGGGAATATAGCAAATCGGCTCTATATCAAGATGATGCAAAAAACTGGAGAGTAAGGCGGTGGAACTGATACCGTCAACATCATAATCTCCATGAATAACGATATCCTTTTTTTGCTTAAAAGCTGTAATCACAAGTCCCACAGCCTCGTCCATGCCTTTCATAAGAGATGGCGAAGGCAAAGAAGCCAGTTTAGGATAAAGGAAATCAAT